>JGI24724J26744_10000453_pt1 | contig 30327 bp, 29 predicted proteins | sample Cruoilmetagenom7_FD_26744 | JGI IMG/M metagenome (IMG submission 26744) | reverse complement strand
TCATCATAGAGTGCATCATGGTAGTAATCCTATTTATTTAGATAGAAATCATGCAGGTATCTTTATAATTTGGGATAAATTATTTGGAACCTTCCAACCTGAACTTAAAGAAGAGAAAGTAGTTTACGGATTGGTTTCTAACATAAATACGTATAACCCAATAAAAGTCGCATTTATTGAATGGTATTATATGCTGAAGGATGCGTTTTCAGGTGAAAAATCTGTTTCAAATAGATTAAAATACTTGATAAAACCTCCTGGTTGGAAACATGATGGAACAGGACAAGTTAGTAATGATCTGAGAGCTGAATGGAAGGAAAAGAATTTGCAGTCGCAGTCTGCAATAGAAAAAAATAAAATAACATGACCTTTAAAAATAAAGTTGTTTGGATTACTGGAGCCTCTAGTGGTATTGGAAAAGGTTTAGCTATGGAATTATCTAAACAAGATTGTAAAATCATACTTTCTTCCAGAAATTATGACCAACTTTTAGATGTTCAAAAAAAATGCGAAAATCCAGAGAACATCAAAATCCTTCCTTTCGATTTAGTAGATTACACTAAAATGCAACAAGTAACTGAAGATGCTCTTCAACTTTTTGGTAANATTGATATATTAATAAACAATGGAGGTATTAGCCAGCGTTCTCCAATTATAGAAACGTCTATAGAAGTAGATAAAAAACTTATAGACATTGACTATTTAGGAACTGTAGCTTTAAGTAAAGCACTTTTGCCCTATTTTGTAGCCAATCAATCTGGTCATTATGTAGTAGTATCCAGCCTTATGGGAAAATTTAGTTCTCCTTTACGCTCTGCTTATTGTGGCGCAAAACATGCTTTACATGGCTTTTTTGATGCCTTACGTTTGGAGCATGATAAAGACAACATTAAAGTAACCATAATTTGTCCAGGGTTTGTAAACACCAATGTGGCGAGAAATGCTTTAACGGCTGATGGCAGCAAACAAGGTTATCAAGATGATATGACAGAAAATGGCTTAGATGTTGACGTTTTTGTTAAGTGTATGCTGAAAGCAATCCGAAAAGAAAAGTACGAAACTTATATTGGAAAATTTGAAAAGTTTGGTGTCTATGTTAAACGCCTATCTCCAAAACTGCTTCACCAACTTGTTTTAAGAAGTAAGGTTAAGTGATATTGTTTTGTTCTACAAAGTTCTTAAAATTAACCAACCACTTATTGACTTGTTTTTTAAACATACTTGGAAACAAATATGCCATTGTTTTGGGGATGAAACCTCTAAAAGCAGTGTAATCTATTTCTGAAATATATCTTGTTGAACCATTATCTAAGACTTCAAATTTGCACAGCATGGTATTATCCATNTGTTTATGATNGTATTTAGAAAAAAATGAATCCGGTAATTGATTGTCGATTATAGTTTCAGTCAATTCCATGTCTCCTTTCCCCATTTTATAAAGCATTTTAGAAACTGCTCCATTTTGACCTTCATTACCTTCTATGAGTTCTTTNTGAAATAAACCCATCTTGATATTCTCCTAAATATTTTGGGTTTTCAAAACACTTGACAACTTCTTCTCTAGGTTTATCAATATCTAGGGAACAGGTAAATTTCATATATCTAATTCATTTAAAGCTCAATACTCTCACCAATATCCAGGAGCATCAAATCTTTATTTTTATCGAAGAATTTTCGTTTTGCTTCTTCNTGATTAATTTCTATATAACCAAACGTATCAAAATGGTAGCCTAAAATTTTATCGCATTGCACAAAATCGCTTGCTAAAATGGCGTCTTCAATTCCCATGGTAAAATTATCGCCAATTGGCAATATAGCAAGGTCTAACTTAATCTGTAAAGGAATCAATTTCATATCCATAGTAAGAGCAGTATCTCCTGCAATGTATATGTTTTTATGTTCGCCTTTAATTACAAAACCTCCAGGTTGTCCACCATAACTACCATCAGGAAAAGAAGAGGTATGAATAGCATTGACATATTTTACATTTCCAAATTTAAAGTCCCAACTTCCACCATGATTCATTGGGTGTCCTTCAAACCCTTTTTTCTGATAATGAGTGACTATTTCATAATTAGAAACGATAACAGCACCTGTACGATTTGCGATAGTTTCAACATCTAAAATATGATCTTGATGTGCATGCGTTAATAATATATAATCTGCTTTGATAGTATTAATATCAATATGTGAAGCTTTTTCATTTGCAGTTATAAAAGGATCTACTAGAATATGAATTTCATTAACTTCAATTCCTAAACTAGCGTGTCCATAAAATGTGATTTTCATTGGTATCTATTTTGAAATTGAAATTTACAAAAAAACTCAAACAAATTAGAAGTAATCTGCTTGAGTTTTTTAATCCCCAAATATGAAGCATTTAAGATGCTTCAAGTATTGATAACAACCTACCAACAGAATAAATATAAAGCATATTTATTTGAAAAACAAGTGTTTATGGTGTTTTTTTTCGCATTTCAAGTATTATAATAAATGACCAATAGCAAGTAATATACTTAGTACAAAAGTTGTTAATGCTAACTTTTTAAGTTCTGAATCTAACAAACTTGGTTCACTATTTTTATACACAAAAACAAGATGCTTTATCAATGGAATATAAGCCAGAAAAAAGATAAGATTATAAATAGATGTATAATAAAATATTCCAAAGAGTATAGATAATAAAATTGCTGTACCAATTAAAAAGTAATGATATACTTTACCTTTTTCAAAGCCCATTTTAACTACAAGTGTATTTTTATTTGCCTTTCTGTCTGAATTAACATCCCTTAAATTGTTTAAGTTTAAAACTGCGACACTTAATAAACCTATTGTACAAGCAGGAAGATAAACAATATGATCCAATTGTCTAGAAAACAAAATATAACCACCTATTACACTAACTAGCCCAAAAAAGATAAAAACAAATAAATCTCCAAGGCCTCTATAACCATAGGCATTATTACCAATAGTATATTTTATAGCTGCATAAATAGAAAGTAAACCTAAGCTAAAAAACAACAGAGCTAACCAAAAGTGATTTCTCCCAAAAGCTGCTAGAATTAAAAAGAAAGAAANCCCAATGGAGATTAAAATATTTACTTTAATGGCTTCAAACATATTTTCAGAAGTAATATTCCCACTTTGCAAAGCACGTTCTGGACCAATTCTATCCATGTTATCAGTGCCTTTAACACCATCTCCATAATCGTTTGCTAAATTGGATAGAACTTGCAAACTTAAGGTTGTTAAGATTGCAAAAGCAAAAACCAACCAATCAAAAAANCCATTGTAATGCGCTAAACTTCCAGCAATTATAATTCCTGAAATAGATAAAGGAAGTGTTCTTAATCTAAAAGCTGATATCCAAATTTTAATATTATTACTCATAAACAAATTTTAATATTATTACTCATAAACAAGTTTTAATTCAGATTTAAGGAATCCACTTTTTATTAAAATTAGGTTTACGTTTTTCTAGAAAGGCATCACGACCTTCTTTTGCTTCGTCTGTCATATAAGCCAAACGAGTTGCTTCTCCAGCAAATACTTGCTGCCCAACCATACCATCGTCTGTTAAATTCATAGCAAATTTCAACATTTTTATAGATGTTGGTGATTTAGCCAATATTTCCTGAGCCCATTGGTAAGCTGTATCTTCAAGTTTTTCATGAGAAATAACTGCATTTACCATTCCCATTTCGTATGCTTCTTGAGCCGAATAATTTCTTCCTAAGAAAAAGATTTCACGTGCTTTTTTCTGTCCAACCATTTTTGCTAAATAAGCTGAACCATAGCCTCCATCAAAACTAGTAACATCTGCATCTGTTTGTTTAAAAATAGCATGTTCTTTACTAGCTAAGGTTAAATCGCAAACTACATGCAAACTATGTCCACCACCAACTGCCCAACCTGGTACAACAGCAATAACTGCTTTTGGCATAAAACGAATTAATCGTTGTACTTCCAGAATATTTAATCTGTGGTAACCATCTTCTCCAACATAACCTTGATGTCCTCTAGCTTTTTGGTCTCCACCAGAACAGAAAGAATACACGCCATCTTTTGTTGAAGGACCTTCAGCTGAAAGCAATACCACTCCAATATTTACATCTTCGCCAGCATCATAAAAAGCATCGTATAATTCTTTTGTTGTTTTTGGTCTGAATGCGTTACGAACATCTGGCCTATTAAATGCTATTCTGGCTACACCATTACATTTCTGATAGGTAATGTCTTCGTATTCTTTAGCTGTTTTCCAATTAATTTTACTCATAATCACTTTTTTAAATGACTAAATTAAATAAATTCCGTCTTCTTTAATTTCTATTAATTGCTGCTTATATAAAGAGCCAACTGCCTTTTTAAAGCTTTTCTTACTCATTTGAAGAATTGTTTTAATATCTTCTGGATTAGATTTATCTGTAAGATTTAAATAACCACTATTATCTCTTAATTCAACCAAAATGGCATCTGCATTTGGTTCAATATTTCTGTATCCAATTTGTCCTAAAACAACATCTATTTTATTATCAGGTCTTATCTTTTTTATATATCCTTTTAACCGATCTCCAATACTAAGGTCTTGAAATATCTCGTCTTTAAAAATCAGTCCTAAATGTTTTTTGTTGATAATCACATTCATCCCGATATCTGATGGATGCGACACAATTAAATCTACTTCATCAAACTCATTTACAGTTAATTCACTATTATCTAAAAACTGAAGGGTTTTACTAGAAGCAACTAATCTGTTACTTTTTTCATCAAGAAAACAATATACTAAATACCAACCTCCTTTTTTCATTTTAAAGGCTTGCTCTCTAAACGGACAGAATAATTCTTTTACCATTCCCCAATCTAAAAAAGCTCCATGATCTGTTACTGCATTGCATCTTAATAAAGCAAAATCCCCTTTTTTAATATATGGTTTGTCTGTAACTGCTACAAGGCGCTCATCGTTGTCTAAATAAACAAAGACTTCAATTTTTTCCCAAATTTTATATTCCTCAGGAACATATCTATTTGGCAATAATACTTCATTGCCTTCTTCATCTGCTAAATATAATCCTTGCTCAGATTCTCTTAAAATTTCTAAGGTATGGTATTCTCCTATTTGTATCATTCGGTAAAGGTAGTCATATTAGGTTTGTGAATTATAGAAATTTAGCACTTGTATAAGATTTACTTTATAAACTTAAAATAATCTAATAACACTTGGTCGTTAATCGTTCTTGGCGTAAATATCTCTAATAATTTAGGCTGATTTGAGTCTGAATAAAACGTTTTTAATTGTGCTTTTAGTTGCCTTTCATTTGAAGCTGTAACATAATCGAAATTAAACATTTTACATAAATGTTCCGCATTCAAATTATGTGTTGTTTCAAAAAACGTTTCAAATTTTTTGCTGTTTTTATCTCCAGGAAGAATTCTAAAAATCCCTCCTCCTTCATTATTGATAAGTATGATTCTAAAGTTATTTGGAATAAAATTATTCCAAAGCGCATTACTATCATAAAAGAAGCTTAAATCTCCTGTGATTAATATGGTTTGCTTTTTACTAATTTTTGCACATCCAATAGCTGTACTAGTGCTACCATCTATACCACTTGTGCCACGATTGCAAAACACATCGATGGTGTTATTTAAATTAAATAGTTGAGCATATCTTACAGCCGAACTATTTCCTAATTGCAAGATTGATTGTCCAGGCAAAGCTTTTAAAATAGCATCGAATACTTTAAAATCGCTAAAAGGAATTTCGTTTAAATAATCTTGATGCTTTTCATCTCTAATCTGCTTAACAGCGCTCCAAAAAGGTTTGTAATCACTTTTTACAAAATGTGTTAATCTTGGCAAAAGCGAATTAAAAAATTGATTTGGCGTTGCTTCAATATACTTATCTAAACAAAAGAATGTATTGTTTGCTTTTTTCTTATCTATGTGCCAATGATGCTTAGGTTGAAATTGTCTTAAAAACCCTTTTATCTTTTTGGAAACTAACAAACCTCCAAAAGTTACTAAAATGTCTGGTTGCAACTCTTTAAATTCTTCTTCGGTTAAAGGCGCAATCATTTTATCTATACTATTAAAGAAATGCTTATTATGAACATTAGAAGTTGTTTCAGTAAACACAATAACACTATTGTCTTTGGCTAATTCGTCTAAAATTTGTTGTTCGATTTTATTTGGTTGATTAGCACCAATTAAGACCATTTTTTTAGAATAACTGTTCCAATCATCAAAACATTCTTGAATAAAGAAATCGTCTATTTTTTTCTTTCTTACCTCAATATCAATCACCTTTGGTTTAACTTCTAGCTTCTCAGTTGTATCATAAAGAGGCTCTTCAAAAGGAATATTTATATGAACAGGTCCATTTCCAGAGATTGCTTTATTTAGAACTGTATTAATTTTAGTTACGTTTTCATCATCAAGTTCTTGTTTGACACCTAACATGCGTTCCTGCTTATTTTCAATAGACTTAATTATTGCTGGTTCATATTCAAAATTCAACTTTAAATTAGTCGATTCAAGAATATGATTTGAATACACATCTTTTTGATTGATGGTTTGTCCATCTCCAATGTTTAATAAATATTTTGGTCTATCGGCTGATAAAACAACCAAAGGAATATCGCTATAAAATGCCTCTGCAATCGCTGGATAATAATTAAGCAATGCACTTCCAGAGGTACACAAAAGAGCCACAGGACTCTCTATTTGTTGCGCCATACCAAGAGCAAAAAAACCTGCACAACGCTCATCTACAATACTGTAGCAAGAAAAAAATGGATCGTTTGTAAAACCAATAGTTAAAGGTGCATTTCTACTTCCAGGTGAAATAACAATATGCTGAATATTTTTTGCTTTACATAACTGAATAACAGTTTGAGCAAGAGGTTTTTTTGGGTATAGCATGTTAGAAAAATCTAGTTGTAAATGTAGTAAATAGGTTTACGAAATAAAATTAATGTAAAACCTTTTTCATGACTTCAGATTTTACGATAGTTTCTTGCCATTCTGCTTCTGGATTAGAGTCTTTTGTGATGCCTCCTCCAATATATATAATGGCTTTTTGATTATGAATTTGCATACAGCGAAGATTGACATACAAGTTTGAAACCTTCTTTATTGTGGCATAAGCATTATTCTCAACATTGCGTTTGTTAGAGTTTCTTGTTGTTCTTTCCTGTAGGTTTAATTCACCTAAAAAACCTGTATAAAACCCTCTGTTATAAGTTTCATTTTTTAAAATGAATGACTTCGTTTTTTCTTTTGGTAATCCACAAACAGCAGGTGTTGGATGTAAACGATTTAATAAGTGCTTAAAGTTTGATGATTCAAGGTTTAGAATGCCAGTTATGTTTGTTTTTAAATGCAATAAACTTCCAGCTCTAACAGTTTCAACATCAGATACGTTTAAATTAGTTACAGAATTTTGTAAGCTGTTTACTATAAAATCGGTTACNAATAATTGTTCTTCCAATTCCTTATTCTCCCAAGAAACATCCATAGAACCAAAATATTCTTGAGTACCTGCTAGAGCCATGGTTTTAAAACGTGACCCTTCAATCTTAATAAGCGTTTCTGGAGTGGCACCAAGCCATAAGCCAATTTTTGGATGATACCAGCAATACACAAAAGCTGTTGGGTAATTTTGAAGTAAGTGTTTATATATATGTATCGGATTCTCTTCAGAAAGTTCTACGTGCTCACATCTTGATAGCACCACTTTCTTAAATTCACCATTTTTTATAGCTTCAATACCATTTTTAACTAGACTTAGATGATGCTGTTTGCTTGAATCTGAATTTTTAAAAATGGATTGAGGTTTTTCACTAGTGTTAGAAATGACAAAGTCTGATTCAATAGACTCTGAGTCTTTAATAGGAATTAAAATAGCATCCTTTGAATCATCGAAAGGAGCAAAAACAAACCCTTTTTCAGAATAATCTTCTATAATATGTAAGTCATTTGAATTTTGAAGAAGCGCTTTAATACCATTATTATTTGGCTTTCTATAAACTACAAAAGGTAATTTCTTATTAAATTGTTGCTCTAAGTATTCAAAAAAAGTTTCAGAAACCATTATTTCTTTTTTGGAAGCGAAATAGTAGATAATTTACAAATAGAGATTAAATTATCGTTATCGTCAGTCACTCTTATATCTAATAATTGTGTCGTTCTACCTTTATGCAAAAAAGTTGCTTTTGCGTAAACATAACCATCAGTTACACTTTTTAAATGATTGGCAGTTATCTCAATACCTCTTACAAAATAGTTTTCTAAATCAGTAAAAATATGAGAAGCAAAACTCCCAATACTCTCAGCTAAAGCTGCAGTAGCTCCACCATGTAATACGCCATCTGGCTGATGAACTCTAGAATTAACTGGCATTTTAGCAATTAAAAAATCATCACCACAATCGGTAATCTCGATTTTTAGAGTTTCCATCAACGTATTTTTACTCATAGCATTTAATTCGGCTACTAGGTCTTTTTTAGATAATTGCATATAATTCTTGTATTTTTATAATCGAAATGTAAAAGTACGAAATGAATTTAGAAGAAAAAGAAATATCCTATACAACTACCAACACTTATGCTACCTTAAATTCCTTGACAGATAAAACTAAGAACATTTGGTTTGTATGTCATGGTATGGGTTATTTAAGTCGCTATTTTTTAAGATATTTTAGTGGTTTAAATATATATGAAAATTATGTTATTGCACCTCAAGCTCAAAGCAAATATTATATACCACCAAAATTTAAACATGTTGGTGCAAGTTGGTTAACTAAAGAAAATACGCTTAAAGAAACTGATAATGTTATGCGTAATTTTGATGCTATTTTTGAAGCAGAACAACTACCAAAAGATAAGAATTTAATTGTTTTAGGTTATTCTCAAGGTGTTAGTGTAGCTATGAGATATATTGCTAAAAGAAAACTACAATGTTCGCAATTAATACTTCATTCTGGAGGTATTCCAAAAGAATTAACGCCAGAAAATTTTAGGTTTCTAAATACTAAAGTGACCATGATTTATGGCACAGAAGATGAATATTTGAATGAAGAACGCATAACTCATGAAGTGAAAATTGCTAGCAAACTGTTTAATAATAGCTTAGAAATTATTCCATTTGAAGGAAAACATATCGTTAATGTGGAATTAATAAATGCTTTGGTGTAAAGCAAGCGTCATTACGAGGAGTATGCGACGTGGCAATCTCTCAAACTAAAACGCCATTGTGAAGAGTATGTGACGTGGCAATCTCATTAACTGAACGTCATTGCGAGGAGCTTGCGACATGGCAATCTCTCAATAGAACATCTATTACAAAACTAATGAAAACATCGTATGTTTACTTTATGACAAATAAAAACAATACCACTCTGTATGTTGGTGTTGGCAGCAATATTGAAAAAAAATTAAATGCGAAAATTATTATCAACAATATTCATTGTTTTGCTTTTATGCAATTGTACAAGTAAAAAAACTGAATTGGTACTTCTAGGAACTGTACACCAACCTATTCAAAATTTCACTCCTGACAGCCTTTACAACATCTTGGTTAAGATAAAACCTGATTTGATACTCTTCGAAGTTGATTCTAGCTTCTTTACAAAGGAATTCAAATTTAAGAAAAAGTGGGAAAGTAATGAAAACATTGCCACTGTTAAATATATGAATAACTTTAATGTGGATGTAAGACCATATGAGTTTACAGGAAGAAACGAATACAGAATTAAGATTGGATCGAGACCAACAGACGGAAAAGCTATCGAGTTGTTAGACAGCTTATACAGAAACAATGAGCTAAGTTCATTAGATAAAAAAATCTATCAAAAATTTCTTAAAATAAGTGACTCACTTAATTCATTTGCCTATTTAGGGGCTAAAGCCTTTAATAATTCCAAAACAGATCAAATTGCTAAAGTCAGACAACATAGTCAATACAACGAATTACTAAAGATAATAAATGAGCTTCCCATTTTTTCTAATACTTTTTTTGTAAAAAATGACAATGACAGTATTAGTTATAAAGAAGGTTATAAAAGGGCTTCTGAATTCTGGGATTTGAGAAACCAAACAATGTCAAAAAATATTTTACATTTTGTAAATCAATACAAAAGCAGCAGAATAGTTGTATTAAACGGTTATTTTCATAGATATTATCTAAACTCCTTAATTCTACCTAGACAAGATGAGTTAGACTTCATAGTTAAAGAGTTTTATGAATATTAATTAGAAATACGAAAACCATAATTCCAAAAATGCAATTCATAACATTTTGTTTTCCACGTGTTAATATTATAATTGAGATATATTATTGTATTTCAACTCCTAAAACAGAATAAACATAATAGAGTTTTTTTTTAGCTATCAACTCTTTATCAATTAACGATATTTGTTCTTCAATTTCAATATTAATTATTTTATATCTAGCTAACACATTTAAATAAGCAACTCTAGTAACATTTAAGTAATTTTCAAATTCTAAATGTCATAAAATGAGGCCAAANTATTNTTTTTGTTTTCTAGGCACTTTTCCTTCTTTTTCTGAAAGTGAATAAATGGTCCATGCTAAAATTACAGAATTTTTAATAACATCTTGTTCAGGAACATATTCTAATACATCTAATTGTGTATGGTGTGTTACTGAATAATATTCTATAGGATCTTGAATAAACTGAAAAGAAGGAATATTATAAAAATCGAACGTTTCATGGTCTGTTGATAAGGTGTTCTCAATGGTTAAAGTTCCTTCAGATAAATCTGAAATTGATTTAAAAACCTCTTTAAATACAGGCTTTGCAAACCCATTATTTTGTAAATACAATCCTCTAATGGCTCCTGCTCCATTATCTAAATTTAAATAAGTTGATACTTTAGTAGATGCTTCATTGGGTTCTTGATCATGAGCTCCAAAATGCTTTTTTCCATAAGAAACAGATCCTAGAAAAGCTTGTTCTTCTCCTCCCCAAAGTCCGAGTTTAATAGTTCTTTTTGGCTGATACCCAATAGCTTTTAGTATTCTTAAAGCTTCAACTAAAACAATAGAATTCGCACCATTATCTGTAGCTCCAGTTCCAGAATGCCATGAATCGAAATGAGCTCCAACCATAACTATCTCCTCTTTTAATTCTTTATCTGTTCCAGTTAACTCAGCAATGACATTAACATTATTCTCAGGTTTAGAATAAAAATTTGTTTCAAGATTTAAACGTATTTTTGGAGTGACTTCCATGTCAATCATTCTAGCTAATCTGCCAAAATGCTCAGGCATAATGGTGAAATATGGCAAAGGTTTAAGTTGACCATCTTTATAATAATACGTGCCATCTGGATGTAAAACACCTAAATACATGGAACGAGATTTTAATATAGCTAATGCACCTTCAGCTTCTAAAAATTTTAAAAAGGCTTCTTCTTTGATATCATCTGTTTCCCACGATTTTAATAATTCTGGTAAACGCGTTTGTTTTACTTTGGCAGAATCCTTCTTTGCCATCTCTATTAAATCTGCTTCAGAATACCTTACAAAAATGGTATCTGTTAAAGATTTTCTTCGTGGCTCCTTCCCTAATAAAATAATTTTACCATTTAACTTTCCTTCATACAGAAGTTTTACAGAATCTAAGTGCTTATACTTTCTTATATGAACCACGTCTCCTGTCACAATACCTTGTGTACTCTTAGACATCGTTAAAGGATATGCAGAAATATGCATGAAATTTGGAGAAATCATTTCTACATTAAAACTCTCCATACTCCAACCACGACAATTATCACAATAGGTCTCAAAATGTACATTCTGTAAACCAATAGTTGTCATTTTTTTAGACATCCAAGTTGCAGCAGCTAAATATTCGTTTGAACCAGTAAGACGTTGTCCATAGACATCTGATAATGTACTTAACATAGACATAGCTTGAGAGTTATTAAAACCTTCGTTTTTAATTTTTTCAAGCATGACATTGGCTTCTTGAGAATAGCTATTTAATAAGTTCCCAATGAACAATAAGAAGATAAGAATTGATTTTAATTTCATGATTTCGGTTTAAAAAAGTAAATCCGAAGTTAATCAACTAAAATTAATCGTTTGTGTTTTGTGTAATTTATTTATTGTGAAATGATGAAAAAAGTGAAAGAATACTGGTTCTTAATGTGTTAGTTTTTTAATAATTTCACTTGTAGGAAGTATACTATTAGTATATTCAATACTAGGTCCTGCAACCCAAACTGTTTTATAAGTCGCTTGAGTAGCTGCCTTTGTTGCAGCATTCATACCAATAGTAAAACGGATCATTTTTACCCATTTTTTAAGTTTTTTGTTTTTGTTTAATGCTGATTCTAACCAGGTTTGCTTCGTGCCTATTTTTTTAACATAAGGTGTATTAATTACTGTACATGGTGTTCCAGATATTTTTTCAGTCATTACAATATCTTCTGCTCCATAATCTACACAAGCTTGTTTATACTCTTCTGTTACACCTGCCTCGAATGAAGCAATAAATGGGCTACCAACTGAAACACCAGCTGCACCATAACTTAACATTTTATCAATATCTGCTTTACATCCTACTCCTCCAGCAGAGATTACTGGAATAGATATGTTTTTAGTTAGGAGCTTAATTAATTCTTCTGGAGCTAATTCTCCTCTATGACCTCCTGCTTGGTTATTGACACAAATGGCTGCATCTGCACCTAAGCTTTCTACTTTTTGAGCAAATTTTAAATCGGTTACATCGCAAAAAACTTTTATTCCAGCAGCATGTGCTTGGTTGATGGTTTCTTCTGGACTACCTAAAGATGTAATAATAAAATCACAACCTTCTTCGCATAATACACGAAGTTGCTCTTTATATTTGATATTGGATTTATTTACAATTAGATTATAACCAAAAGATCCTTCCTCAACTTTTGCTGCTTTCAATTCTTGTATGGAAGTTCGCAACTCGTCTAACGTTCTATAGTTTAAAGCTGGAATACATCCAGCAATGCCACCTTTCATAGCCTCAATAACCATAGCTGTATTAGAAACTAAAAACATTGGTGCTTGAATGATTGGGTATTTTATATTTAGGAGTTGGGTTAATTTGGTTTGCATATTTCAAGTTTGAATGCAAATATAAACTATTTTATTATGCATGCATAGTTAATCTGTATTGTGTGTATAAAATAAAAACGCAACCAAATAAATGATTGCGTTTTAAAATTTATAAATCTAATTAAGTTAATGTTTGATACCTCTCGACTGCACTCAGGACAGGCTACTTAACCTCCTCGAAGTCTACGTCTTCAACATCACTTCCTTCTGCTTCTCCGTTTTGACTTGCATCAGGTCCAGCTTCTGGGCCTCCTTGAGCTTCAGCTTGTGCTTTGTACATTTCTTCGCTAGCTACTTTCCAAGCTTCATTAATTTTCTCTAAAGCAGGATCGATAATAGCTAAGTCTTTAGTTTCAAAAGCTGTTTTCAATTCTTCAAGAGCCTCTTCAATTGGTTTCTTTTTATCATCAGATAATTTATCACCAAATTCTTTAAGCTGACTTTCAGTTTGGAAAATCATAGCATCAGCAGCATTTAATTTATCTGCATTTTCTTTTGCTACTTTATCTGCTTCTGCATTAGCCTCAGCATCAGCTTTCATCTTTTGAATTTCTTCATCAGTTAAACCAGAAGATGCTTCAATTCTAATATCTTGAGTTTTGTTTGTAGCTTTATCTGTAGCCGATACTTTAATAATACCATTCGCATCAATATCGAAAGTTACTTCAATTTGAGGTGTTCCTCTTCGTGCTGGTGGAATACCATCTAAATGAAAACGTCCAATAGTTTTATTATCTGCTGCCATAGCTCTTTCACCTTGTAATACATGAATTTCTACTGATGGCTGATTGTCTGCTGCTGTTGAGAATACTTGACTTTTCTTTGTTGGAATAGTTGTATTCGCCTCAATAAGCTTCGTCATAACATTACCCATAGTTTCAATACCAAGAGATAATGGTGTTACGTCTAATAATAGAACATCTTTAACATCTCCTGTTAAAACACCACCTTGAATACCAGCTCCTAAAGAAACAACTTCGTCAGGATTTACACCTTTACTTGGCGTTTTTCCAAAGAATTTTTCAACAGCTTCTTGGACTGCAGGAATACGAGTTGAACCACCAACTAAAATAACTTCGTCAATATCACTTTTAGATAGACCTGCTGCTTTTAAAGCTTTTTCGCAAGGTGCAATCGTGCGTTTTACTAAATCGTCGATTAATTGCTCGAATTTAGACCTTGTTAAAGTACGTACCAAGTGTTTTGGCCCACTTGCTGTAGCTGTAACATAAGGTAAGTTTATTTCAGTTTGTGCTGAAGATGATAATTCAATCTTAGCCTTTTCAGCTGCTTCTTTTAAACGTTGCAAAGCCATAGGGTCTTTACGTAAATCGATACTTTCTTCAGCGTTAAATTCATCAGCTAACCAATCAATTACTTTTTGGTCAACATCGTCACCACCTAAATGTGTGTCTCCATCTGTAGCAAGTACTTCAAAAACACCATCTCCTAATTCTAAGATAGATACATCATGTGTTCCACCTCCAAAATCAAAAACAGCAATTTTTTGGTCTGTGCNTTTCTTATCCATTCCGTAAGCTAAAGCTGCAGCTGTTGGTTCGTTTATAATTCTACGAACTTTTAAACCTGCAATTTCTCCAGCTTCTTTAGTTGCCTGACGTTGAGAGTCATTAAAGTAAGCAGGAACAGTAATTACTGCTTCACTTACTGTTGTACCTAAATAATCTTCAGCAGTTTTCTTCATTTTCTGAAGAATCATAGCAGATAATTCTTGAGGTGTATATAAACGACCATCAATATCTACACGAGGAGTATCGTTATCTCCTTTTACAACTTTGTATGGTACACGATCTGCCTCTTTTTGAGATTCAGAATATTTATTACCCATAAAACGTTTTATAGAAGATACCGTTTTTGTAGGGTTTGTAACTGCTTGACGTTTTGCTGGGTCACCAACTTTAATTTCGCCTCCTTCAACAAAAGCGATAACAGATGGCGTTGTACGCTTACCTTCTGCATTAGGAATTACAACTGGCTCATTACCTTCCATAACAGAGACACAAGAGTTGGTAGTTCCTAAATCGATTCCAATAATTTTACTCATAATAATATTTGTTTTTATAAATTTCCGTCTTCACGAAAACGTTGTGTTCAATTTTTAAATTCGGAATGTATAAGTCAATGATTATGCCATGACAAAAAATCTGACACGATGTCAGATGTTTTTTAAAAAATGCTTACCATTTATTATGTTAGAATCTCTACTACTTCACAAACAACCCTTTCTGATTTTGTTGACACAGTGCAACTTATTCTGAAGCAGATTTTACAGATATCACTAATCCAGCATTAACAGACATGAAAATAATTGATTTATCTGCTTACGATGGTGATCAAATTTATATTGCCTTTGTCATGGAACAAAATGATGGTGACAATTGGTTTATTGATGATGTAAATGTTACTGGTACTTTAAGTACAACTTCATTTAGTGTCGAATCTTCTTCAATTTATCCAAATCCAACTAAAGGTGTTTTAAACATTGTTTCGAATGCACAAATTGCATTAATTGAAGTTTATAACATTTTGGGAGATTTAGTAAATACTGCTGAAAACTCAAATAAAATAGACTTATCAGATCTTTCTGTTGGGACTTACTTTGCTAGAATATCATCTGATGATGGAAAAGTATTAATGAAAAAAAAATAAAAAATTAAAGAAATATTTCTATAATTAATTATTAAAAAAGCACCTTTCTAAGGTGCTTTTTTTTACTCCAAAAACAATCTCAAACTTAAAACTTAACTTATATTTGTTTCTGATTCTAAACAGTTTGATAAATGGAATGTATTTCGGTTTTCGATATGTTAAAAATTGGTGTTGGTCCATCTAGCTCACACACCTTAGGTCCTTGGCGTGCTGCAGAACGTTGGATTGAAGAACTTAAAACTGAAAATAAATTCGACAGAGTTGAACATATTCATATTGATTTTTATGGCTCACTATCTTTAACAGGAAAAGGCCATGCTACAGATTATGCTATAATGTTAGGATTATCTGGCTTTGATCCGGAAGCAATTCCAACTGAAAGCATCCCTTCTATAATTTCTAAAATAAAGGAGACAAACACATTGATTTTTAATAATGAAAAACTTCTATCGTTTAACCCTGAAACTGAAATAGTCTTTAATCGAAAATTTCTACCGTTTCATTCTAATGGAATGACATTTACGGCATTAGTTGATGGAAAAAAGTTCAAATCTACTTTCTACTCAATTGGAGGAGGTTTTGTTGTTATAGAAGAACGAGAAAATTCTAAGAAGAATAAAGAGATTTTTCAAAATGTTTTTCCTTATCCTATTCAATTAGGAACCGAACTTTTAACTTATTGTCATGATTTAAATATGTCTATTTCTGAAGTTGTTTTAGAAAACGAAAAATCATTACGCTCTCAAGACCTAATTGATACAGAAATAAAGCGCATTTGGGATACCATGTTAGAATGCATGTATATTGGTTGTCATACTGAAGGAAACCTTCCTGGAGGTCTTAATGTTAGACGTCGTGCTTTTGACATGAATCTAACACTAAAAGGTGAAACACCATATACAAATCAGGTAGAATGGATCTATTCCATAAGGAGTACCGAAGTTAAATTTAGACAAATCATTAAATGGGTAAGCTGTTTTGCTCTTGCTGTTAATGAAGTTAATGCCTCATTAGGACGTGTAGTAACTGCTCCTACAAATGGAAGCGCTGGAGTTATACCTGCAGTTATAATGTATTATCTAGTGATTGAAAATCATGATGGTAATTTTGAGGACATCAAAAAATTCTTATTAGTGGCTGGAGAAATTGGTAGTATATTTAAAAAAGGAGCTACTATAAGTGCAGCAATGGGAGGCTGTCAAGCTGAGATAGGCGTTTCATCTGCAATGGCAGCTGGAGCTTTATGTGAATTGCTTGGAGGCACACCAGAACAAGTACTAGTAGCAGCAGAAATAGCTATGGAGCATCATCTTGGATTAACTTGCGACCCAATTGGTGGATTAGTACAAATACCTTGTATTGAAAGGAATGCTATGGGAGCCATTAAAGCTATAAATGCTGCAGAATTAGCTTTAGATACAGATCCCAGAAATGTAAAAGTACCTTTAGATAAAGTCGTTTCCACCATGTGGGAAACTGCTAAAGACATGAACTCTAAATACAAGGAGACCAGTGAAGGTGGACTTGCTATTGGTGTTAATATGTCGGATTGTTAGGTCCTAACATACTTAGATTTTTGGATTAAATAGAAAACTAGATTTTTTAATTTATTATCAAGAAATTTATTCTTGACATCCTTCTCTCCTCCTAGTATCAATTAAATAAATAATCTTCCAGTTTCCGTCATCATTAAATAACTGAAATGAATTCACGCCACAATGACTAAATGTATCATTAAACCAAAACTCATAAGGCGTCCAAGCATTTGCCATTGTGCCATCAACTTGAATGCTATAATCTAACAAACGTTCATCCCATTTCTGGTCTGCAGGCCTATTTGCTATGGCTTGAATCAATTTTGAAGACTCCTCAGTAACCAAAACATTTTTTCCTTCTTTATTTTTATAAGTTGTTTGAGTTGGGAATTTACCATACATTACTGATTTCATAAGTACTGTATCACCTTTATGAAATCCTTCAAAAAAAGTATCTATAGCCTGTTTAACTTGAATTTCTTCACTGTCTTGAGCAGTAATTGTAGTTGAAACTAATAGCACTAAAAAAATAATAACTCTTTCCATTTTTGGTTTATTTTCAACTAAATTAATTGAACACAGACTTATTATAAAGACTTTAAAGAAAAATTTAACATTAAATATCTAATTTAGTACTTTTACAATCTATAAAAATCAACCACATACTATGTCTGTTGCAAAAAAAGAATATAAAAGAATTACCGTAAAAACTCTAATTGATATGAAGGCTAATGGTGAGAAAATATCTATGCTTACTGCATACGATTACACTATGGCGAAAATTGTTGATGGAGCTGGAATAGATGTTATACTTGTTGGTGATTCTGCAAGTAATGTAATGGCAGGACATGAAACTACCTTACCAATAACTTTAGACCATATGATATATCATGCGTCTTCTGTAGTTAGAGCAATAGATCGTGCCTTAGTAGTTGTAGATTTACCTTTTGGAAGTTACCAAAGCGATCCAAAAGAAGCGTTACGTTCAGCTATTAGAATAATGAAAGAGTCTGGTGGTCATGCAGTAAAACTAGAAGGTGGTAAAGAAGTTAAAGAATCTATTAAACGTATTTTAAATGCAGGTATTCCAGTTATGGGTCATTTAGGGCTTACACCTCAATCTATATATAAATTTGGAACTTATACTGTAAGAGCTAAAGAAGAACAAGAGGCCAAACAATTAAAAGAAGATGCGTTAATGCTAGAAAAAGCTGGTTGTTTTGCTATTGTATTAGAAAAAATTCCAGCTAAATTGGCTAAAGAAGTTGCTAAAAGTGTCTCAATTCCAGTAATAGGAATTGGTGCTGGTAATGGTGTAGATGGTCAAGTTTTAGTTTTACATGATATGATTGGAATGACACATGAGTTTAATCCACGTTTTTTACGTCGCTATATGAATTTATTTGAAGAAATGACTACAGCTATTTCTCAATATGTTGATGATGTTAAAACTGAAGATTTCCCAAATGATGAAGAACAGTATTAGTATTCAGTATTCAATAATAAATTTTAATTATTCGTGTATTCGTGGCAAGAAATTTAGATAAAATTCTTTCGAATAAAGGCAATCTTCAAGTTCTTCATGAAGACAACCATATCATTATAGTTAATAAACGTGCTGGAGATATTGTTCAAGGAGATAAAACTGGAGATAAACCTTTAAGCGATGTTGTTAAAGAGTACATTAAAAATAAATACAACAAACCTGGAAATGTTTATCTTGGTGTGGTTCATAGACTAGACAGACCTACAACTGGTGTTGTTATGTTTGCAAAAACCAGTAAAGCCTTGCCTAGACTTAATAAATTATTTGCTGACAAAAAAACTTCTAAAACTTATTGGGCTTTGGTGAAACAAGAACCCAAAAAAGCACAAGACACATTAATTCATTGGTTGATAAAGAATCCGAAAAATAATAAATCTACTGCATATACTAAAGAAACTACAGGCAGCAAGAAAGCCATTCTACATTACAAGGTTATTAAAGAGTTAGATAATTATTTCTTACTTGATGTTTCTTTAGAAACTGGCAGACACCATCAAATTCGTGTCCAGTTAGCAAGTATGGGAAGCCCTATTAAAGGCGATTTAAAATATGGTTCTAATAGAAGCAACAAAGATGCTAGCATTAGCTTACACGCTAGAAATTTGCAGTTTATTCATCCTGTCTCAAATGAGCATATTGATGTGTCAGCTCCATTACCAAATAATTCTGTTTGGGATGCCTGTTTAAAAAATTAATTTACGCCTTCTCTTTTTAAAATGGGATATTCAATTCTTAAAGTAACTCCCTTATCTGGTTGAGATGTCAAGTTTAAAGTAGATTCAATAAGTTCTGCCCTACTTTTCATATTAATCAATCCAGCACCTTTTTTTACAGACTTCATATTAAAACCAACACCATTATCTGATGCTTGAATTATTAACATGTCTTCAGTATAATCTAAAGCTATTTTTAAAAGTTTAGCTTTAGAATATTTGACTGAATTAGACATAAATTCTTGCAAAATTCTAAATAAAATAATGGCATCTTTTTCATTTTTGATAATTACTTGTCTACCATAACTTTCAAAACTAACGTCCATTAATTTCATTCGCTTTAAACGGTTTAATTCATTTTTAATAGAATCTTCAAAACCAGCATGAAGCATGACATCCGAATTCAAAGATTTAGAAAGCTCTCTCACTTCTTGTAAACTTTCCTTGATAACGTTAGACGCATCTAAAACTTTTTCTTTTACATCTTCATGTACCTTGGTTTTAAGCATGTTTAATTGCATGCTAGCAAATGCTAATAATTGTCCAACATTATCATGTAATTCTCTTCCTATATGCTTTAATGTTTCTTCTTGAATCTCTGTTTGTGTTTGTGCAATCTCATCGTCGAAAGCTTGTTTTTGTTTTATTTTATCTAGTAAGAGTTTATTTTTTCTTTTTTGAAAAACTATAAAAAATACCACAACCAATGTTGTTACTATTAGTAAAACACCAATCATATAAATTAATAAGTGGCGTTCAGCAGAAGTAGAAACACTTGGCTGGACTTGGATTAAAGTATTAATTAATGAATTCATTTTTAGGTTTAGAAAATATTAGAATTGCAGCAAATGATATATACATAAAGATATTGGCATATAACATAATCATCCATTTTAATTCAGCTTGATTTGGATCTGTACTTGCATTTCCACAAACAAAATGTACTAAAGGTATGGTTACTAATAACCAGATTAAAACAATGGCACTGATATAAAAATAAATGTCTTTATAAAATTCTATGATTTTTTCTGTAAGCAATAATTCATATAAATAGAAAACTACACACAGCATTGTAAGAGACATATGGCCTATTTTAACAACTTTATGTGTTCCTTCAAAAAACTGTTTAAAATTTATGGCAATACTAACAATGGAAATTATTAAAAATACAACTAATGCGTATTGTAGGATTTTCTTTAAGAAATTACTTTGTATTATCTTTTTATAAAACAAAACAAAAAAGAAAACGCTTCCAAGATACCAAGTAAGGTTATGCCACCAAAAGTTGAATTTAAAAACAGTATTATCTATTAAATAGTAAAGATCAATATGTTTTAAAATTCTTGTATAAGAACCAAGTAAATCTGTAACAAACACATATACTAGTAAATATATAAAATATTTTACAGGTATTTGTTTATACTTTTTAAATAAAAATAGTCCTGAAACAGCTGCAATAAAAACAACAGCTAAATTAACAAACATGTAATTATTAAGTAGGAAGTCTTTCATCCTTTAATTTTTTGAGAAATTCAGTTTAAAATTAATATAATTATTTGAAATAGTTACCATATTATTACTCTAAAAATCCATGAGTTACCTAACTCTTTAGACTCGTTAAATAATCTCTCATGCCTTTTTATATTTATTAAAAACTAGTCATTCTCAGGTTTGCAAAAAACTAAGGCGAATGCAAACCCCAAATACATAAAGATATTAGCTGATAAATATATTTGCCATCTTAAAAAAATAAAATTCCAATCTGACTTTGATGTATAAGATTCAAAAAATACAACAGGACCAGTAACAAGCCACCAAATTAATAGTATAGCACTAATGTAGAAATTTATAGATTTAAAAAAAGTTAAGCTTTTGTTACTAATTAAAGATTCTATAAAATATAAAACAACGTATAAAATTATCACTAATGTCCCAGCTATTTTAATAAATGGAAATAACGAAACAAAAAAATCATTCCTGTTAATGACAATGCACAAAATAGAACTTAATAGAAAAATCATTGAGACATATTTGACTATTAATTTATTGTATTTCTTTTTTAAAATTTTAAAATAAAAAAATGAATAAAACATAATACTCCCAATATGCCAGAATAAGGTATAAATCCAATAGTTTTGTTTAAAAACTGTTTTGTCTATTATCTGTTTTAATAAATCTAAAGAATCTAATTTCAATAAAGTAGGGTAATATGCTATTAATTCAATAAAAACAACATATCCAAGGAATAAAATCAAATACTTGGTAGTAGTGTTTTTATATTTCTTATATAAAATAAACCCTATTATTGCAGAAAACAATATAACACCTTTAGTTATAAAACTATAATAGGTTATTAAAAAATCGTTCATTCAATAATTTTTATTGAGGATAGTTAGCTGGTGGTGGAATTCCAGGATCACCATCATTCAAGCCACTACCTCCAGGAACATCTCCTCCTGCTGGCGGCAATATATTAAATAAAGTACTACTCGCTTGAGAGGTGTTTTCAACGCCTGTTGGCACTAAAAATATAGTCGTGTAGCCAACTTCTTTAGTTGTTGCATGTGCACCTAGATACACACGAACTCCATCCATTGTGTAACCTNAATCTTTAGATTCGTTTTCAGCATAATTTAAATAATCGCGCATGCTCTTTTCTTATTTATTAAAAATTAATCATTTTCAGGGTTTGATATTATCAATCCAACCGAAAACGTACTATACATGAATATGTTTGCAAATAAATAGATTTGCCATTTAAAAAAAACGAAATTCCAATCTGATGTTGAATTATATATATCATAAAAAGTAAGTGGTGTTACAATTAACCACCAAATAAATATAGCAACACTTATATAAAAATTTAACGATTTATAAAAAGTAACTACGTTTTCACTTAACAATATCTCAATAAAGTATAAAATAACACATAGCAAAATAATGATTCCTCCTAAAACGCAAATTATTGGTATAGATATTACAAATAAATCATTCCAATAAACCGAAAAATAATAAATAATATATATAATAAATATAATACTACAATAATTAATAATTTTCTTATATAGAGAGTTTTTTAATATTTTAATATAATAGAAAGCAAAAAACAAAACGGCCCCAATGTCCCAAAATAATGTAAACCACCAAATATTATGTTCATATTTGGTGTCATGAACAAGGCTTTGAAACTCATTTAAAAAATCATAATTATTAAAATGATTTGGATAATCACCAATAAAATCTACTAAAAAGACATACACTAAAAAATAAATAAAATACTTTGCAGAAGTCAACCTATACTTGTTAAAAAGTATTATGCCTATTAATGCTGATAGAATTTCAAAAGCTCTTGTAATTAAACTCTTATTTTGAATAAAAAAATCTTCCACAAAACATATTATTGTGGATAATTTGCTGGTGGTGGATCTCCTGCACTTCCTTTATCTAAAGGTGGACCATTTGGGACATCACCACTATCTGGAGGCAAAAGACTTGGCAAACTACTACCCTTAGATAAAGATACTGTTCCTGTAGGTACTATAAACATAGTTGTGTAACCAGCTTTTCCTTTAGGTGCATTGTCTCCATAAACACCAAGATAGATACGGACTCCATCCATATCGTAACCTAAATCTTTACATTCTTGTTTAGCATAACTTAAATAGTTGTACATATCGTCAAAAGAATACCATGCAGAACGATTGTCTGCTTTACCAGCTACAGAATCAACTGCTTTTTTTCTAGTATCAGTCCAATTTTTATCTAACGCAATTGCTTCTGCTATAGAAATAACACCATTTGGTTTTACTATAGCAACTTCAGTATCATCAACACTGCAACTTGGGCATAAAAAGTAAGTAGCAAAAGCACCAATAAGAATTCCTAAAATAAGTAAACTAAATTTTTTCATAATTAAAAAGATTGGTTAATAGCACCTAAATGTATTAAAAATGATTGAAAATTCTTTCAATTATTTGCTTTAAAATAGCAAGATTTCATCTTTTACATCTAAGTTTTTCTGAGAAAAACAGATAATGTATTTTATCTCTTTCAAAATGAAGCTGCTATCTCTATTTAACCCAACCAACCTTCTCTATCTAAACTTCTGTATTGGATAGCTTCACTAATATGAGCTCCTTTTATATCTTTACTTCCTTCTAAATCTGCAATTGTTCTAGATACTTTCAAGATCCTGTCGTAAGCTCTGGCTGATAAATTTAAACGTTCCATGGCTGTTTTTAATAACTGCATAGAAGAATTGTCCAACAAACAGTATTTTCTAATTTGTTTCGTGTTCATTTGGGCATTGTAATGAACTGTTTTAGAATCTTCAAAACGTATGGTTTGAAGTACTCTTGCAGCTGTAACACGTTTTCTTATGTCAATGGAAGACTCTCCTTTTCTGGTATCAGATAATTTTTCGAAAGGCACAGGTGTCACTTCAATATGAATATCAATTCGATCTAATAAAGGCCCTGAAATTTTACCCAAATAACGTTGCATTTCAGCTGGCGATGATGTCACAGGAGCATCTGGATCGTTAAAATAACCACTTGGACTTGGATTCATACTTGCAACCAACATAAACGACGATGGGTAAGTAACTGTAAATTTCGCTCTAGAAATAGTAACTTCTCTATCTTCTAGTGGCTGACGCATCACTTCTAGAACTTCTCGCTTAAATTCTGGTAATTCATCTAGAAACAAAACCCCATTATGTGATAATGAAATTTCTCCTGGTTGTGGATAACTTCCTCCACCAACAAGTGCCACATTCGAGATGGTGTGATGAGGGCTTCTAAAGGGTCTTTGAGACATAAGCCCTGTTTCTTTAACACGACCTACAACGGAATGTATTTTAGTAGTTTCTAAGGCTTCGTTTAACGTCATTGGAGGTAAAATACTTGGTAAACGTTTTGCCAACATAGTTTTTCCTGCTCCAGGAGGTCCAATAAGAATAATATTATGTCCACCAGCTGCTGCAATTTCCATACACCGCTTAATACTTTCCTGACCTTTTACATCGCTAAAATCGAACTCTGGAAAATTTAAAGTTTTTTCAAATTCTTCTCTTGTATTAATTATAGTTTGCTCAAGTTCTTCTCCTCTATCAAAGTAATCAATAACCTGTTTAATATTATCTACACCATAGACTTCTAGATCATTCACTATAGCTGCTTCTTTAGCATTTTGCATAGGCAGAATAAAACCTTTAAAGCCTTCTTCTCTAGCTTTTATAGCAATGGGCAAGGCTCCTTTAATAGGTTGCAATGAGCCATCTAAAGATAACTCTCCCATAATGAGATATTTCTCTAAATCTTCAGTTTTAATTTGGCTAGATGCAGCCAATATACCAATAGCTAAAGTAAGATCGTAGGCGCTTCCCTCCTTACGTAAATCGGCAGGAGACATATTAATGATAAGTTTTTTACCAGGTATTTTAAAGCCATTATTTTGTAAAGCTGCAGCTATTCTGAAATTACTTTCTTTTATGGCATTATCAGGCAAACCTACTAAATGGTAACCAATACCTTTATCAACATTAACTTCTACTACAACTGTGGAAGCTTCAACTCCAAATACAGCACTCGCAAAAACTTTTTTAAGCATGAATTAATGGTTTGTACTCTAAATGTAAGAAAAAATGTTCAACTATAACTCTTGTACAAACTCTAAAGCACGTTTTTCGTTATAGTAAAAGCAACCTAATTGAATAAACCCAACATGTCCACCATGTTTTGGCATTTCTAAAAATAGATTTGAATTGTTTTTAGCTTCTTTTATTGGATAACATTCTGAAGATAAGAACGAATCGTTAAGCGCATTTATAATTAAAGTTGGCATCTTTATATTTGGAAGAAATTGCAAGCTACTACTCTGCTTATAATAATCTTGAGCATCCATAAAACCATGAGTTTTAGATGTATATAAATTATCAAAATCACTTAAAGTTTTAATAGACTTTAAATCTATATGCATAAGTCTATCAGTATGTTGCAATTTTTTTATATATAATTTATTTTTTAAATTAGACTTGAACATGTCGTGAAATGGCTTATTCTTTAATGTATGTAATTCTTTAGCTGAACCAGCCAAATAACAAGGTACAGAAATAGCAATTCCTGCTTTAATCTGTTCCGGAATATTTTGAGTTTCACCTAAATATTTTAGTACCACATTACCTCCTAAACTAAATCCTTTTAAATATATTTCTGAATAGTCTTTTGTTTCTAAAACATGTTGAATAACTTCCTTTAGGTCTTCTGTTTCACCAGAATGATACGAACGAAACAACATATTATCTTCTCCACTACAGCCTCGAAAATTTACACAAACAGCATCCATATTATTCTGATTGAATAACTTTGCTGTGCCAGTCATATAAGCACGTTGTCCATTACCTTCTAATCCATGAAGAATAATTATGAGCTTTTGTTTTTTAACTTCTGAAAGACTCCAATCTAAATCCAGAAAATCGCCATCAAATAAAGTAATACGCTCACGTTTTTGAATTAGGCCATTAACTTTTCTGAATAATCCAGAATATACGGTTGAAACAAAACCATTTCTAAAAAAATATGGAGCTTTGTAGGTTGACTTTATTATGGGCATTTTTTATACTTCAAGATTTGTAAATTGAAACACCTTCCCATCAAACAGCCCTTTATCACTCAACTTTAATGATGGAATTACCAATAAAGCCATAAAACTCAAAGTCATATAAGGTGCTTTTAAAATACTCCCTAACTCCTTTGCCATTTTATCTAATTCAGCGTATTGGTTCCCTATAGTTTCTGCATCTTGATCGCTCATAATTCCAGCTACAGGAAGTGCTACAGTTTTCGTTTCTGAGTCTGAAACTGCACAAATACCTCCTTTGTTTTCAATTANTAAATTGACAGCTTTACAAATAGCTTCATCGCTCACTCCTACTGCAATAATATTATGAGAATCGTGTCCAACAGAACTAGCAATAGCACCATTTTTGAGTCCGAAATTCTTTATAAATGCTATAGCTGGTTTCTGATTCTGGTATCTATTTACAACCGTCATTTTAAGAATGTCTTTTTCGATATTTGAAATTAGGTTCCCATCTTGCAATAAACTTTCTTCAATGAGTTCGTTGGTTACCAATTGTCCTTCCAAAGCTTCAATAACACGGATTTGTTCAGCAGAAGATTCTAATTTAAAGTCTGAAACTTCTTTTTTATCTACATGAAAGTTGTTTAGAATTTCAAAAGGAACAGACTCTATCTTCGAAATACCCATATCGAAAACCAACTCACCATTGATATAGGTTTGTAGCGTTTTAAAGTCTATTAAATCCTCAACTACAATACAATCGGCATAATCTCCAACATTAAGTAAACCAACATCTAAATTGTAATGTTTTACAGGATTCACACAAGCTGCTTGTAACACTTTAAAAACGTCTATATCTTTTGCTGCTGCTCTTGCGCATAAATTGTTTATGTGATGTAACAGNAAATCGTCTGGATGCTTNTCATCACTACAAAACATCATGTTTTCAAAATGTTCTGGCAGTAAATCGATAAGTGCTTCAAAATTCTTGGCAGCAGAGCCTTCTCGAATAAGAATTTTCATTCCTTTTTGAAGTTTCTCTAAAGCTTCATCATAACTAAAACACTCGTGATCTGTACTTATTCCTGCTTGAATGTATTTACTAACATCATCACCTCTTAAACCTGGAGCATGGCCATCAATTGGTTTATTATTGTGTTTTGCCCAAGCTATCTTTTTTAAAACTTCATCATCATCAAATAAAACACCAGGATAGTTCATCATTTCGGCTAAATACTTGATGTCTGGATTTGCCATTAAGCTTTTAATCCCTTCGGAATCAATCACTGCTCCAGCAGATTCAAAATTAGTAGCAGGCACACATGATGGTGCTCCGAAATTGAACTTAAAAGGTGTTTTCTTCCCATTATTGATCATAAATTCTACACCTTCAACACCCAAAACATTGGCAATTTCGTGTGGATCTGAAACTGTAGCTACTGTTCCATGTTTAACTGCTATTCTAGCAAACTCACTTGGCACTAACATAGAACTTTCTATATGAATATGTGCATCCACAAAACCTGGAAGAATGTAGTTATTAATATCGTGATGCTTTTCNTCAATACTAAANATTTTTCCATCTTTAATGGTAATTTCGCCTTTATAAATGCGTTGATTTTGAATGTCTACAATATTTCCTTGAAGCTTCATTAGTGAAATGTTTCATATCTATAGCATGCACTCTAAAATTATAGATTTTATACTAAATAGGTCTAGACTTCTCTAGACCAGATACATTAAAAAGTATTTTTATTTCTTAAAATTCTCTATGCCTTCTTTCAACCACTCGTAATACTCTTTAACATCTGGTGTGTAACCAACGGCTGGGCTAATATCTTCACCTTCTAAATCCTGAATAACATATAGAGGCTGTGCATTGGTGTTATATCTTGTTTGTTGAAATTCTAACCATTTATGACCTATTGTCTTAATGGTATTTTCAGTTAATTCTGATTCATACTGTTGGTCTTTTGGCAATTTGGTTCTATCGTCCACATACAATGAAATAAGTACTACATGATTATCTAACAAGGCGTATATTTCATCTTCTACCCATACTTGCTCTTCCATTTTTCGACAATTAACACAGGTTATGCCTGTAAAATCTAACATGATTGGTTTGTTGACTTTTTTGGCATATGCCATACCTGTATCGTAATCATGAAAAGCAATTAAATCGTTTGGCCCAAAGTGCGCTCCATCTGGCAAATCTTTAGCAATAAATTCTCCAGAAGAGGATAATTGTTTTTTCGTATAACCAACACCATAAGGAGATTCGCTATTGGTACTCATTGGAGGTGGAAAACCACTAATTAATTTTAAAGGCGCTCCCCAAAGTCCTGGAATCAGATAAAGCGTGAATGATAAGGTTAAAATAGCCATACTCAACCTACCAACNGAAATATGCTCTAAAGGTGAATCGTGAGGCAATTTAATTTTGCCTAATAAGTATAAGCCAAGAGTTCCAAAAATAGCTATCCAGATAGCTAAAAACACTTCTCTCTCTAGGAAATGCCATTCTAGAACCAAATCAATCATAGATAAGAATTTGAACGCAAATGCCAATTCTAAAAACCCTAAAACCACTTTTACTGTATTCAACCAACCACCAGATTTTGGCAATGTATTTAACCAACTAGGGAAGAAGGCAAACAAACCAAATGGTAATGCTATTGCAGATGAAAAACCAAGCATACTAACTATTGGAGCAATACCACCTTTCGTGGCTGCATCTAATAAAGCTGTNCCAGCAATTGGAAAAGTACATGAAAACGAAACTACAGCTAAGGCTAAAGCCATAAAGAAAATTCCTGCTATNCCTCCTCTATTTGCACCACTATCAACTTTATTTACCCAAGAATTTGGCAGCATAATTTCGAATGCTCCTAAAAAAGAAAAAGCAAACACCATTAAAGCTATAAACATAATGGTATTGAAAGTTACTCCTGTTGAGAATTCATACATGGCATTACTTCCAAATATAGCTGAAATTGCTGTTCCTAAAAGTGTATAGATAACGATGATGAAAAACCCATAAAGCAAGGCGTTTTTAATTCCTGCAGCTCTTGTCTTACTTTGTTTGGTAAAGTAACTTACTGTCATAGGAATCATTGGGAACACACAAGGTGTCAATAACACCAAAAACCCTAAGAAAAAAGAGGTGAAAAATATACCTAGTAATCCTTTGCTTTCTTTATCTGCCTTTATTTCATTTACTTCTGTATCTAAAGAATTTTCAGTAACTAATGCGGCATTTGTAAGGTCAAACGTCAGCATCTTATTTTGGTAAACACAACGCTCATCATCACAAGCTTGAAATGAAGCTTCTACTTCAATGGATGCCAACCCTGGATTTAAAACTTCAATTTTTTGAGAGAACGTAGCTTCTTCATCAAAATAGTTTAAATCCATCTCAAACACCTTATCATAAGCCGTTGTATAAGGACTCTCTTTAGTTTTACCAATTAACTTGTAATTATTAATCTGACTTAATGAATCGTAAATAAATTCTGTTGGCAAGGCACCACCTTCTGGCATGTCTTGAGAATATAAATGCCAATGTTCCTTAATTTCTGCTTTAAAAACTAAGTTATATTCTGTGTCAGATATTTTTTGTGTTTCACTAGTCCAAGTGACAGGATTTAACACCTGAGCTTGAGAAAGAAAAGCAATAAAAAATAACGTAATAAAATAGGCTAGTTTATGTTTCATTATGTAGGGAAATTTTTAAAATATGTTGTGTTGTATTAGNTACTTTAAATCGGTTATCTGCTCGATGATTTATAATCCAAATAATATCATCATTAGAACAGAGCAACCAAATATATTCTTTTTCTAACATGGAGANCTTTTCATCTTTAAAAAACTTACTCAGCTTCTTTTTGTTTTCCATTCCAAAAGGGTAAAAATAGTCTCCTTTTTGCCATTTTCTTAATGTTAATGGATAATTTAACAAATCCTTATCAACAAAAATAGTCGCATTATTAGAACTAGTAAGTTGCTTCGTTTTCTCGAAAACTAGCTTTCCTAAAAGTGTTTCTACTTGTTTATCATCTTCTAAAACGGTACCAACTTCTTTGTTTTCGACAGTTAACAAATGTGTAAGAATTAATTCATCTCTATTCTTCAACAGACGATGCGTACTTGAAACCACTTGTTTTCC
>JGI24724J26744_10000452_pt1 | contig 30332 bp, 24 predicted proteins | sample Cruoilmetagenom7_FD_26744 | JGI IMG/M metagenome (IMG submission 26744) | reverse complement strand
AGGTAATACAGCTGTACCCAAAGTATTATAAACAGTATAATCAATAACTAAATCTCTAAGCCTGCAGGCATTTAGGTTATTGTTTATTTTGGTAGTTGCATCAGGTAATAAACAAATAATTAATTCTAATTGAAACGAGTCAATAATATAACAGTTTTCATTTGAAACACGGATATATATAGTCTGTTGATTGTTTGTAATTTGATATTCTTGAATAGTAGAAATAGGATCCAAATTATTTTCTGCATCATTTTCTGATAGATGATAACTAATGGTATCATCTGTATCAACAAGTGAAGTTGCTTCTGTTAAATTAAATAATTCAACTCCAAAAACATCACATAATTCTAGATCGAATAATTCAGGTATTATCGGTAAATCACTTATTTCATATTTAATACTAAATTGATTATTATTTTCATTTAATTCATTTACTATACCAATACCGTTGCCATCATCATCAACAGATGCAATTAATTCTAGTGGAGAAGAAATTCCTAGAGGAATTGTAAATTGAATGGTTCCACTTTCAGATTCCCCAACTTCCAATTCAGTAATCGTTTGAGATTGCCCTACTAAATTGTTATTGGCATAAAATGCAATAGGAGTGTTTGCAGGTAATGAAGATGTACTGTCTGAATTATAAACAGTATAATCTATTTCTAGATCTCTATCTCCACATTCTAAACCTCCATTTATGGTATTAATACTTATCGTTGCATCTGGTAATTCTACGTTTAATACGGTGATAATATTATTTACCATTACAAAATCTTGTAACGATGTTAAAGTAACGGTTGCTGATGTATCGCCTGGATTTATGTTATTCTCAATATCGTAAAAATCGATATCCATGTTAAACATTGTATTTGATCCAGTAAAACTATTTGTACTATTAAAAGCATTATCATCAGGATTTAAAGGAGGATTACTAATTGGATTTCCATTTATTTGTAGTGTTTCTCCATTGGCAAGAGATTGATCACCTTCCCAAGCAATAAAACCTATTTTAGCTCCTTCATTGTCTACCACTAATAAATTTTCGAGTGTGATTGTGATTGAATTATTTAAAGCTGAAACACTTTGAAGTCCGTCAAATACATTTATTTGATTTTGAGGAAGTGTACTATCTTCATAAATTACACTTACTGCCCAACCTCCAAAGTTTGTAGTGTTAGAACAATAAGGAGTAATGTCTATATCTAAATCTGAAAAAGTATAAGTGCCATTTCCATTTGTGATAAGATATTCAGTGATATCTGCAAATGCTGCAAAAAAAGTAAGATTATTTAAGATGTCATTAAACTCTCTTTCCGCCTGAATTAGTGTGCCATTTAAAGAAACTTCAGTTTCATTTGTGATGCTACTTCCTGCCCAATATAAATAGGCTGCTACAATTGTTTGATCAGTATCTAACTGAAAATCAGCACTGCTTTCTGATAAGATTTTACAGATGTTATTTCCACCTGTGTTTTCAATTAAATTGAGGGTGTTTCCGAAGGCTTTATAATCATAACGTCCATTAAATTGTTGGTACAATGAAACATCTTGAGCAACAAGTAGAAAGGGGAATAATAGAAAAAGTAAAAGATTTTTCTTATTAATTAAACTCATGCCAATTTTTTAAGTTCAATATACGTAATATTTAACTTAAAAATTGTTAATAGAAAATGAGTTAGATTATAAATCTCTTTTCTTTAAAATTAAATACGACCAGTAAATAAATAAAAATGTCCAGGCTAATACAATTAGGATAGTCGTTAATTCTACATCATAGTTTTTATTGAAACTCTCACCAAGTTGATTTGCGGCAGATTGTACAGCGCCTAATCTTGTAAAAGGTTCTTTTATTAAATTAGACATTGAAGCTATTGGGAAAAACTGAGTGATATTTTCAGCAATATCAGTATCTCTAAATATTTTCCATTTAAGGACTGCATAAATAACGCCTTCCAAAATACTCCATATCGCTAAAAATCCAAGAGCAAATGCCGACCTCTTTACCAACACCCCTAAAAATAAACAAAAGGAGAAGAAACCTATCAATTTAATAAAATAGGCTAAAAGATAATTTAAATCACTAATAATAATTGAAAACTCATTATAATCGGAAAATCTTAAGCCTAGTATTAATGATACTAGGAAAACAAATAAAGTGGAAATTAACGAAAATACGATTACCGTTAGAAATTTAGAAAGCACAAACTCTCTTTTACTTAGACCGTCAATTAAATTTTGCTTTAAGGTTCTGTTACTGTATTCGTTTGCCATCATTGAAACAATGACTATAGCTAAAAATATTTTTAATATAGCTGCCATCCATGTATTAAAATGCCAGATAAATGGGAAGTTAAAAATTCCTTGATCTGCAACTCTAAAGTTAACACCTCCAAAACTAAATTCTATAGAAGCAATTAAAGCAATAAAAGTGATTAGAATGAAGTAAACCAATGAAATTACTTTCGCCGATTTGTTATACTTAAGTTTGTGTAATTCTATAGTAAGTAATCTTAACATGGCTTTTAGTTTTGGTTTTTAGTAATTTCAAGAAATTGTTCTTCAAGGCTTTCTTTTCGATGAACTAAATAAGAAAGGTTGATACCTTTTTCAAAAAGAAGCTTATTTAATTCTGAACCTTCCATTGGAGTATTCAAATACGCAATTAACAAATCATTCTCTCTTTTTATATTACCAAAACTTTCATGATTTGAAAGTATGTTTTCTAAAGCATCCAAATCTTTAGTTTGTAAAGTGAAAAATCCATGACTGGCATTCATGTTTTCAACACTACCAGAATACAAACTTTTACCTTTTCTCAATATCACTACATGTGTACATACTTTTTCAACTTCATCAAGTAAATGGGAAGCTAATAAAATAGTTGTTCCTTGAGATGCTATTTTTTTTATTATTTCTCTAATTTGATGAATTCCTTGTGGGTCTAAACCATTGGTTGGTTCATCTAAAATTAAGATTTCAGGATCATTTAATAGGGCAGAAGCGATTGCAAGTCTTTGTTTCATTCCTAATGAGAACGTACTAAACTTACTGTCTTTTCTATCTAATAATCCAACTACATCTAGTTTTTCATTTACTTTATCAGTAGATACATCTTTAATTTTGCAAACAAGATTTAAATTTTGTGCAGCTGTCATATAAGGATAGAAATTTGGTCGCTCAATAATTGCTCCCACTTTCTTTAATGCTTCATGCGTAGAACCATTTCCGTCGAACCAATGAAATTCACCATTGGTTTTATTGACAACGTTTAATACGATTCCTAAGGTTGTGGATTTACCACTTCCGTTAGGACCTAAAATTCCGTAAACATTACCTTTTTCTATGGTAACAGATAAATTATCTACTGCTGTTAAAGCGCCGAATTTCTTCGTAAGATTTGATAAGGTTAGTATATGACTCACAATTGGTTTGTTTAGTAATTTGTTTTAAGTACGACGATGCAAATGAAAATTTGTTACACAAATTCATTTAATAAAAAGTTAAATAAAAATTATATATGATTTAAAAATCTAGCTTCTTCTTTCTTAATTCGAAGTTTTTTCCTAGGTATACTTTTCGAACCATTTCGTCTTCTGCAAGTTCTTCAGGTACTCCATGTTTTAAAATACTCCCTTCAAACATTAGATAAGTACGATCAGTAATTGCTAAGGTTTCTTGCACATTATGATCGGTAATAAGAATACCAATATTTTTATTTTTCAGACGAGCTACAATTCCCTGAATATCTTCAACCGCAACTGGATCAACTCCAGCAAAAGGCTCATCTAATAAAATAAAATTTGGATCTGTAGCTAATGCACGAGCTATCTCGGTACGTCTTCTTTCACCACCACTTAAAAGATCACCTCTACTTTTTCGAATATGACCAAGTCCAAATTCTTCAATTAAAGACTCCATTTTATGAACTTGCTCTTTTTTCGATAGCTTAGTTAATTGTAAAACACTTAATATATTATCCTCAATACTTAACTTTCTAAAAACAGATGCTTCTTGAGCTAAATATCCAATACCGTGTTGTGCTCTTTTGTACATTGGGTATTTAGTTATTTCTGTATTGTCAAGAAATATTTGTCCGCCATTTGGTTTAATTAAACCTACAATCATGTAAAACGAAGTAGTTTTTCCAGCTCCATTCGGACCTAATAAACCAACGATTTCTCCTTGATTAACTTCTACAGTAATACCTTTAACTACTTTTCTTCCTTTATAAGATTTAACTAAATTTTCAGCTTTTAATTTCATAGGGTATTTTGTAGTGGAACGGAGTTAAAAGTAATATATTTCTTTCCGAAGAAAAAATTATGATGATATTATCATTAAATTCCTTCTGCCTTTTGTTTCTTTAATTTTTTATTTTGTTTTCGAATAACTGATTTTGAAATAAAAATACTTATTTCGTATAAAACAACAACAGGTATNGTCACAATCACTTGACTTGCAATGTCCGGCGGAGTAATAATTGCTGAAATAATTAAAACAATTACTAAAGCAAATTTTCGATATTTTCTTAGTATTTGTGGTGTGACAACCCCAATTTTTGTTAGAATATAAATCAATATAGGAAGCTCAAATATAAGTCCGCTAGCTAATGCGGAAGCTCTTACTAAACCAATATAACTACTCAAATCGAAGTCATTAAATACTTGATCACTTACTTGATAAGTACCTAAAAAGTTAATTGATAACGGAGTTACAACATAATAGCCAAATAATACACCTAAAAAGAAAAGAAACGATGCAATAAAAATAAATCCTTTAGAGCTTTTGCGTTCATTGTTTCGTAATCCAGGGCTTATAAATCGCCAAAATTCATAAAGAACGTAAGGAAAAGCAATAATAAATCCTGCGGTAATAGAAGTCCATAAATGAGCTGAAAATTGCCCAGCCATGGTTCTACTTTGAATTCTAAAAGGAAGTTCAGTAAAACAGAAGCTTTCTTTAAAGCCTATTGCATTAGCTATTTTACACAATAACTTATAGGTTGGGAAATCTGCTTTTTTTGGACCAAAAAGTAATACATCAAAAATAAAATCTTTCGCTATAAATGCAATTGAGGCAAAAATTACAATAGCAAAAGTTGAACGAATTAAATGCCAGCGTAATTCTTCTAAATGATCAAGAAATGACATTTCTTTTTCTATGCCTATTTTTTTTTGGCTTTCCACTTTTATATAATACCTTCTTTTGTTAGGTTATGAATATGAACCATACCGCAATAGCGGTTGTTATCTTCAGCTAATAATTGTGTGATTCCATGTTTGTCCATTAGTTCGATAGCTTCAACAGCCATAGCATCGTTTGAAATACTTTTCGGATTTCTAGTCATAATATCCTTAGCTGTAAGACCTTCAAAACTATCTGCTTTTGAAAGCATTCTACGTAAATCACCATCAGTTATAATTCCAATAATTTTATCATCTTCAACTACTGCAGTAACACCTAACATTTTTTCAGTAATTTCAACAATTACTTCTCTAACATCAGTATCTGGATGCACTTGAGGTTTTTCATTTATAGAAGTTAAATCACTTACACGTAAATATAATTTCTTTCCTAAAGATCCACCTGGATGAAATCTTGCAAAATCTTTACTAGAAAAACCATGTAAATCTAATAAACACATCGCTAAAGCATCTCCAATAACTAATTGGGCAGTTGTACTTGTTGTTGGTGCTAAATTGTTTGGGCAGGCTTCTTTTTCTACATAGGCATGAAGTACAAAATCTGCTTGCCTTGTTAATGCTGAAGAACCATTTGATGTAATAGCAATTAATTTATTTCCTCTCGCTTTAATTAATGGAACCAATACTTTAATTTCTGGAGTATTTCCACTTTTTGAAATACATATAACTGTATCATTGTCTTGGATGGTACCAAGATCTCCATGAATAGCATCTGCAGCATGCATAAAAATTGCAGGAGTTCCGGTAGAATTTAATGTAGCAACAATTTTAGTAGCGATTATTGCACTTTTACCAATTCCTGTAATGATTACTCTTCCGTTTGAATTATATATATAGTCAACTGCTGCAGCAAATTCATCATCTACTAAATTAGCTAAATTTGATATTGCATTACTTTCAGTTTCAATCGTTTTTTTGGCAACTGAAATTATCTGAGCTTGTTTGTTCAAAACTTTTATAATTTAAATTGTTTGTACTTATAAAGAAAGTATTATATTTAGATTGCAAAGGAAACCTAAAATAGCAACTTATCTTTTTAAATTAGATACATTATTGTTATAAAGGTTGCGAAATTACGATTGTTCCCCTGTATATACAATTTTAATTTCCCGAAACTTACTAATTTTATTATTGAAAATTGATAGAGATCGATATTTATAAGTCGCTAAAAAAATATTTTGGCTTTACATCCTTTAAAGGGTTGCAAGAAAAAGTAATAAAAAGTGTTCTTAATAAGGAAAACACATTTGTTATAATGCCTACTGGTGGCGGTAAATCATTATGTTATCAACTGCCTGCATTAATGGAAGAAGGAACTGCAATAGTTGTTTCACCTTTAATAGCATTAATGAAAAATCAAGTAGATGCTATTCAAGCATTATCTTCTGAATCTGGTGTTGCTCATGTACTTAATTCTTCCTTGAACAAAACTCAGGTAAAACAAGTTAAAAGCGATATTGTTAACGGAGTAACTAAATTACTATATGTCGCACCTGAATCCCTTACTAAAGATGAAAACGTAGCGTTTTTACAATCTGTTAAAATATCATTTGTTGCCATAGATGAAGCCCATTGTATTAGTGAATGGGGGCATGACTTTAGACCTGAATATCGCAATCTTCGAAGAATAATAGAACGTATTGGTGATAATATACCTATTATAGGACTTACTGCAACTGCTACTCCTAAAGTACAGGAGGATATTTTAAAAAATCTAGGTATTCAAAGTGCAAATACTTTTAAAGCTTCCTTTAATAGACCAAACCTTTATTATGAAGTGTTACCAAAAACAAAGAATGTAGATGCAGATGTAATTCGTTTTGTTAAACAACATGAAGGAAAAAGCGGAATAGTTTATTGTTTAAGTAGAAAACGTGTTGAAGAATTAGCCCAAGCATTACAAGTTAATGGTATTAAAGCTGTTCCTTATCATGCAGGATTAGATTCAAAAACACGCGTAAAACATCAAGANATGTTTTTAATGGAAGATGTTGATGTTGTGGTTGCAACCATTGCTTTTGGAATGGGAATCGATAAACCAGATGTACGGTTTGTAATTCATAATGACATACCTAAAAGTATAGAAAGCTATTATCAGGAAACTGGTAGAGCAGGTAGAGATGGAGGAGAAGGTCATTGCTTGGCATTTTATTCATATAAAGATATAGAGAAGCTTGAAAAATTTATGAGCGGAAAACCTGTAGCTGAACAAGAAATTGGTCATGCATTATTACAGGAAGTAGTTGCTTTTGCTGAAACTTCGATTTCTCGTAGAAAGTTTATTTTACATTATTTCGGAGAAGAATTTGACAATGAAACCGGTGATGGAGGTGAAATGGATGATAACATGCGAAATCCTAAAAAGAAGCATGAAGCAAAAGAAGACGCTATTAAAGTACTAACCGTTGTAAGTAGAACTAATCAATTATACAAAGCAAAAGAAATAGTAAACGTATTAATAGGTAATGTTAATGCTTTAATTAAATCACACCGAACCGATACTCAAGATTATTTCGGGATTGGTTCACATCAAAGTGATGCTTATTGGATGGCATTAATTAGGCAATTATTGGTNGCAAAATNTTTACGAAANGATATTGAAACCTATGGTGTTATGAAAATAACACCTGTAGGGAAGGACTATTTATCTTCTCCCTATTCTTTTATGATGACAGAAGATCATTCTTTTAAAGAAGCTAATGATGATACAATTATTGTTTCACAAAAAGGAGGTGCAGCTGCAGATGAAAATTTATTTAAGTTATTGAAAGCTGAGAGGAAAAAGCTTGCAGATAAGTTGAATCTTCCACCTTTTGTTATTTTTCAAGACCCTTCCTTAGAAGATATGTCCTTAAAATATCCTATTACTTTAAATGAATTAGCAAATGTACATGGTGTAGGTGAAGGAAAAGCAAAAAAATATGGTGCTACTTTTGTTGGATTAATTAATACTTATGTTGAAGAAAATGATGTCATGCGACCTGATGATTTTATAGTGAAATCAACAGGAACTAATAGTGCATTAAAATTATATATCATTCAAAATGTTGATAGAAAATTACCNTTAACAGATATTTCTGAGGCAAAAAAAATGGACATGATCGANTTTATAAAAGAAATGGAAGTGATTGTCTATAGNGGAACACGATTGAATATTAATTATTGGATNGATGAAATATTAGATGAAGAGCAACAAGAAGAACTTCATGAGTATTTTATGGAATCTGAAACCGATGATATAGAAACTGCTATGGAAGAATTTGAAGGCGATTATGAAGATGAAGAATTACGCCTCTATCGTATTAAATTTATTAGTGAAGTAGGAAATTAANCAACATCATAACTTTCTCTTAAATAAGAAGAAAGCCTCCATAAAAATTTATGAAATCCATAAATGAATATGTACCTTTGCCGTTCATTTAAAAAAAAGGTAAAATGCAAGAAGGTATATATGCAAAAATCTCAACCGAAAAGGGAGATATTTTAATTAACTTAACGTATAAACTAACACCAGGTACAGTAGGAAATTTTGTAGCATTAGCAGAGGGAAACCTTGAAAATGAAGCTATTGCACAAGGAAAGCCTTATTATAATGGGTTGAAATTTCACAGAGTTATTCCAGATTTTATGATTCAAGGAGGAGACCCAGCAGGAACAGGTGCTGGAGGTCCAGGATATCAATTTGATGATGAATTTCATCCTGAATTAAAGCATACAGGCCCAGGTGTATTGTCTATGGCTAATGCTGGTCCAGGTACAAATGGAAGTCAGTTTTTTATAACTCACATAGAAACTTCTTGGTTAGATAATAAGCATACTGTTTTTGGTAATGTAATAGAAGGAATGGAAGTTGTTAATAGTGTAGCTCAAGGAGATACTATGAAAGAAGTTTCAATTATTAGAGTAGGAGAGGATGCAGAAAAATGGAATGCTGTTGAAACATTTAGAAAATTTACAGGAGCTAAATTAGAAAGAGAAGCTGCAGCCAAAAAAGAACAAGATGAGTTATTAGGTGAACTTGCTGAAGGTTTTGAACAAACTGATAATGGACTTAGATATAAAATTATCCAAAAGGGTGATGGTGCAAAACCAGAAAAGGGTCAAACAGTAGCTGTACATTATAAAGGGATGTTTCCCGATGGTAGTGTATTTGATTCTTCTTACAAAAGAGGAAATCCAATCGAATTTCCAGTGGGTCAAGGTAATGTAATTGCAGGATGGGATGAAGGTATTTTATTATTAAACAAAGGTGATAAGGCACGTTTTGTAATTCCTTCACATTTAGGATATGGTGAAAGTGGAGCAGGTGGTGTAATTCCTCCAAATGCAACTTTAGTATTCGATGTAGAATTAGTAGATATTAAGTAAGTACATTATAATTTTTATATAAGAAAGCCATTCTCTTTTTAAGATTGAATGGCTTTTTTATTGGTTTATAAATTATTCTTATATTTAATAAAAAATTAAATCATTAGCTATGAAAAAAATATTTACATTTTTATTATTATTTTCTTCCGTCTTATTATTTTCTCAACAAGTACAACGACAAAAAGTTGTAGTTGAGGTAGGAACAGGAACTTGGTGTCCTTCTTGCCCAGCTGTAGTTGATATTCTTCATGATTTTATAGATGAAGGACTTGAAATTGCTATAATAGAGTATCATATTGGTGCTTCAGATCCTTTTCAAAATGCAGCTTCATTGATAAGAGATACCTATTATGGATTCCCTTGGTTTCCTACAACTTATTATGATTCTAATCATATTGGTTATGATGATTGGGCAACACCTTCTATTCATAGATCTTATTATGAAGATCGTATGAGTACTCTTTCGTCATTCTCTGTAGATATTGAGGCTCAGGTAAATGCAAACGAATTAAGTGGGTATATTTCTTTAAATAAAGTAGATGAATACGCAGGTTCTAATTTAGTGTTACATATTGTTTTAACTGAATCTAATATTCCTTATAACTGGCAAGGTGAAACCGAATTAGATCATGCAGAACGTGATATGTATCCTGACGGAAATGGAACTGTTTTGGATTTTTCAGCACAAGATGAATTAAACGAAGAGTATCTTTTTACTTTAGATCCATCATGGGTAACTGAAAACCTTGAAATTACATATTTCATTCAAGATAATGATACTAAAGAAATTCTTCAAGGTGATGTAATTAGTATTGAATCTATATTATCAAACGGTGGAGATTTAAGTCAAGCTAATAATGCTTATTTTTATCCAAATCCAGCACAAAAAGAATTGTTTCTTTCAGCAATAGATGATAATGCCGTTACAAACATTGAAATATATGATGTGTTAGGAAAGAAGATATTCTCTCAAAATGAATATCATTCAGCAATTAATATAGAACACCTTCCACAAGGTGTGTATTTACTTTCTTTTTATGAAAATGATGTAAAGAAAGTTTCTAAAATTATTAAAGAATAGCAAACAATATATCTTAATAAAAAAAGCCCCAGAATAATTATTCTGGGGCTTTTTATTTAATACTAATTCTCAAATTTAATTTATGAATTTATTCTTTAATTAGCTTGAATGATTGGGTTTGATTTTCATCTTGCATGATTATTAAATACATTCCTCTAGATAGTTTCTGAAAATCCTGTAAATGAATGTTTGAACCTTCATATATTACATGACCAAGAACATCATACATATAAAAATATTCATTTCCGTTTAGTTTGCTGAAACTCAGTTGATTTTTAAACGGGTTAGGAAACACGATTGTTTCATTCTGTACTTCAAATTCGTTTGTGTTTAAAATTCCAGAACAATTAGCTTCAACTATTTCAGTAGAAAAGAAATCAGTACAACTATCACAAAACAAGCTTTTAAAGAAGCAGCTCGTCCTATTCACCATAAATTCTCTTCCTTCGAGAGTATAATACACAACATGATTACCTTGTGGATCTAGCGTAAAATCACTACAAATCCCATTATCTATTAATCTGTTATGTATTAATTGCGTGCCAATGGTTCCAAAACCACCTTCTCCAACGGGTACAACTTGATCGAGTGCACCATGAAAGGATACCATTGGTTTTAATTCACTTGGAGTCATGGCAACATCTGGTCCAGCTCCCCATTGATTCAATAATCCATCGATTTCAAAAGTGTGTGTAAAATCATTTCCTGAAGTATTTATTGATCCAAAATTAGATTCAATTCCTGGAAATAATGAATTCCAATCGTCTTGATCCATATACGTTGTAAATAACGAAGAAATGGAACCTGCACTTCCTCCACCAATAAAAATCCAGGAGGTATCAATTCCTAGGATAGGGGCAATTTCTATTACATATCGTAAAGCAGCATTCACATCTTGTTGCGCTCGATATAAAGCATTCACTAAATTAGAAGAATTAGATTGATCATAGCCCAAGCGATAATTCATAGAAGCAACTACATAGCCTCTCCTGGCAAGAGCTCTACTTTCAAATGCATACGAGGATTTATCTCCAGTTGTAAATCCACCTCCATGGATTAATAAAATAAAGGGTCTAGTGGACAAAGGATCTATATCTAGAGATGGTAAATAAAAGTCAATTTCTAAACTTTCAGTATCACCTTCCCAATTCATAGCATTACCATATACCGCATTCAAGGTTGATTCTATTTCACCATTGGTAAAAATTTCAATTTCACTAAAACGTTCGTCATCAGTACAATATTGAGCAAAGGATTGGTTTGTCAATAATGCAAAGCAAACAACGAAAAAAATATTCGTGATGTTCTTAATTTTAGTATTATTCAGTGAATGAAATGTAATCATTAAGCCTATGGTTAGATTTTTTAAAGATAAAATAATTTTAGAAATTGATAGATTTCATTTTTTATTCTTCTGTTTTTTCAATTATTTCTGAATCATCGGTCTCAATTACTTCGGAAGGAAACATTTTTGAAACGATAAACCCTACAATCATTGATAATAGAAACGAAGGTGCTAGCACATCTAACTCTTGAAAATAGGGGCCAATTCCTTCCATATTTGATACCACAAACTTAAATAGTATCACTGAAACAAAACCTGTAATCATAGATGCAATCGCTCCTTTTTCAGTATAGCCTTTCCAGAAAAGTGTTAGAATAATTACAGGGCAAAAAGTTGCTGCAATTCCGGACCAACCAAATATGATGATCCAAAAGATTTGCCTTTCAGGGTATAAAAAATATAAAAGAATTGCTATTCCTAGAGCAACTAATGCCATAGCAACTGTTACTATTCTTGAAATTTTTGTCAATTCTTCATCTTTTAAATCGGGTCTAAATATTTTCTGATAAAAGTCACGGGTAATCGCACTAGAAGCAAGAATTAAAAGTGAATCTATCGTAGACATGATTGCTGAAAGTACAATTGCGATAAAGATTGCCACTAATATTGTTGGTAAAAATTCATTGGTAATCATACTTAACACATCCTCACCTGTATTTCCTAATATTGCTTCAGGATCTTGCCCTTCTTTTGTGAAATAGATTCGTGCTAGAATACCAATCGTTACTGCTGCTGCGTCAGTTAATAAAGTAAAGAGTAATGCTACCCATTTTCCTTTATCAATCTCATTTACGCTTTTAATAGACATAAAACGCACATATACTTGTGGTGATCCTAAGAAACCTAAGCCAATCATTGAGAAACCAAGAATTGTAAACAGGTTCATCCANCCGTCTTCACTTCGTCCCATAAGTTGGGTTAATGTTGGATCAATAGCGTTTAGCCCTTCAGTGATTCCAGCTCCATGATCCATAGAGAACCAAACTACTATAGGAAGTAAAACTAGACCAAGAAACATTAAAATTCCTTGAAACATATCAGACCAAACTGCAGCGACAAATCCGCCAAAAAAAATATACACCAATACTATAGCAAAGCCGATAAGAGCACCTATTCGATAGTCAATATCTAGCATGGACTCAAATGCAATTCCTGTTACGTCCATTTGAGATGCAACATAGATAATGACGAAAATTACTAAGGCAGAAGCCGAAATAATCCGAAGGTTGTTTGTAGTTGATTTAAAATGTCCTTCAAGGTAATCTGGGATTGTAATTGCTTTATAATTATCGGAAAACTTTTTGAATCGTTTTGCCATAAACTGCCATGAAATAAAAACACCGAGCAATTCACCTACAACGACCCAATAACCAGAATAACCAGCGATTGCTCCCATGCCTGTTAAACCAATTAATAGCCAGCCAGATTCTCCAGTAGCTCTAGCAGAAAATGCAACAGCCCAAAAACCCATTTTTTTTCCACCTAGATAATAGTCGCTCATGCTTTTAACTCTCCGTGAGGCAAAAATTCCGATAAAAAATAGAATAGAAACATACAGAGCTAGTACGATAATTTTGGTAATCATAGTGTATAATTAATGGTCCCGTTGAAGATAATAACCTCAAGTATAGGATAGTTAGTTTTTCTAAAGATAGGGTAAATTAAGGAATGGCTTATTTATATGAAGAACACTTCTTTTTGGTACATAAAGATTATTAGTAACATTCTCACCAATACACTATTTAAAACTTAATGAATTTCTTAGTCACAGAATTTCCCTCTGCATTAATTTGAACGAAGTACAACCCTGAAAGTAATTCTGAAATATTTATAGTTGTAGAAGTTGAATCTTTAATAAGACTTCCATTTATAGTAAAGATTTGAATATTGTCAATTTGCTTTTGACTATTGATATTAATAATATCTTTTGATGGATTAGGGTATATTGTAAATGATTGTAGGTTAAAATCTTGAATAGCTAGGTTGCAATTTTCACTATAAATTGTATTTGCATCAATACACCAACCATCTTCATTACCAACATTACAGATTTGATTATTTGCATAATTTTCATCATCAACTTGTATGCAAGATAATTCCGGGTTATCATATGCTATCATTGCAAGCATATTTATATTATTACCATTATTTATTTTCAAGCTTGTTAGAGAATTTTCTTTACAGTATAATTGAACAAGATCATGATTTTGTGAAAAATCTAGACTTGTAATTTGATTAGCAAAGCAGCTTACATTTTTTAGTTTTGGGTTATTAGAAACGTCTAAACTTGTTAAGTTATTATCCCCTACTGCAAGTGATTCAAGGTTAGGTGCTTGAGATAAATCTAGGTCTGTTATTTGATTATAGCCAGCTACAATTGATAAGAGGTTTGGATTATTAATGATGATATTAGAATAGCTACTTGTATGACATGTTAATCTAACTAAGCTTGGAGTTTGCGAAATGTCTAAAACATCAATTGGACACCATGACACACTTAATTCAGTGAGGTTAACATTCTGTGAAATATCAATATTCGTTAATGAACAAGCATCCAGATTTAAATATTCAAGATTAAGGTTTTGAGAAAGGTCGATTTCTGTTAAAGGATTAGAACCCAGATTCAAATATTCAAGATTAATATTTTGAGAAAGGTCGATTTCTGCTAAATCATTATTATATATCATCAAATATTTAAGGTTAAGATTTTGAGTAAGGTCTATATTTGTTAAATCTCCAAAAGAAATATATGATACTTTAAGAATTTCAAGATTTGGACATTCTGAAACAATTATAGTTTGAAGTAGAAAACCATTTATTTGAATTTCTTTAAGGTAAGGATTAGAAGAAAAATCTAAAATGCCTTGATCAAAGTGTCCAATTCCATTTGGCATGTTTAATACTTCAATATTACTAAAGTAATCTATTCCCTCAATACTTCCACCACTTTCAGTATATATACCTTTTACAGCTTCTGTCTCACTTATCTGAATTAATCCATCATTATTAAGATCTATATTACCATCTACAATTGTATCACCATCAAAATCAATACAATCGGAATTTAATAACGTTATTCTAAAAAGAAAATCAGGGATGTCTGCAATTTGAGCATTCAAATTGACAGCAACAGAAAGAAGTATTAAGGTGATTATTGTTTTATTCATTTGTAAAATATTGATTAACAGATTTGTGAGGCAAAACGTTAATAAAAACTGTTATTTCTTTATTGTTTTATAAAGATATCTCTTTTTAGGAAAATATTGTGTTTTTTAAATCCTCTTCTCAAACTTGATTTTTCTAATACCAAACTCTGTATCCCATTGTTTCACTTCTATAAAACCAGCGTTTAGATATAGTTTTGTGGCAGGTCCATTATCAACACCTGTTTCTACTATAAATAAGCCAGTATCATAGAACTTAAACACAAATTCTATTAGTTTACTGGCGATTCCTAGTCGGAAATAATCTGGATGTACTACCAAACTCTGTATGTGAGTAAATTGCGAGGTATGGTTTATTTCTACCACTGCCGCTAATACTTCACCTTTAAAATAGCCATAAAATTCGGTATTACTTTCTAAAAAGTTTTCTATCGTTCTTTTTAAAGGAGGGAAGTCTGTAGCTTTTAATAATTTAGCTTCAATTGCATATGAAGCTTGAAAAACAATACGTATTTTTTTAGCTGTTTGTAGATTCCTGTGTTGGAGTTTTTTGATCAATTTTATGAAGCTGTTTCGTTTTAATTAAATTTAGTAAATATCTAAGTTTTTTTATGTTGTTGTATATAGTTTTATTCTGATAAGTTTGAAAATAAAATTATTGAAATGATTACACAAAATATTAGGACTCCGAGAGCATTCATACACCAATCATAAATTCTTTGATATTCAGCTTTCTGTTTTTCTTCATTTTCGAGAATGATTAATTCTTTGAATTTAATTAAGTCAGGAATAATCCAAATGAAGTATGAAAGTTTTATTCCTTTTTTTTTGAGTTCAACTCTCACTGAGATAAAATGAACACCAAATATTATTAGAGCTATAAAACTCAAAAATAAAAAAAATCCAAAGAGTGTTTCCATTTGATATACTTTATGAATGCCAATGTTTAGTATAAGCGGTCGTTTTAATGCCGTTTATACATTGTTAGCAAATTTTCATTCGTTTAATTTCAAGTCCTCTATTACAAAACGTGCTATTTCATGATTCCCTTCAGAGCGAATGAAGTCTTCAAGAACATAAAATAAGTTTTGTTTTATATAAATAGCATCTTCATTGATATGAGTATCGATAGAATTCTTTTTTTCTAAGTAATATCTCATTAGTTTCAATCTAGAAAAGCGAATAATAGGAGGGGAGGCATTTGGGTAATTTATAGCATAAGCACCTAAAGTATTAGATCTTGCTTGATCTAGTATACGAGGAACTCCCTCGAAATTCAGGGCATCAGAAATTGATATGAGGTTATTGAGTATTTCCAAATGAGAAATGTTCAAGCTGTATGAAGACATGTCATTTTCTGCTACTTGTACGTTTATATACTCATATAAACCAACATATGCATAGTTTTTCAAGTATTCCATTTGTTTCTTCGGCCTGGCTTTTAAATACTTGGGAGCGATGTCTATCCATGAGTTCAATTTAAGTGAAACAGATTCTAGGTTTTTCCCATACAATTCAATTTGATTTTTGTTGTAATCGATAAAAGCATCTTTATTAGTTTCATTGTTTATATTATGCTTGCGATTATATAAGTAAATGTAATTATCATAAAGATTATAGTACTCACTATTAACAAGTGCTAGAAAATTCGAATCAGACTTTATGAGTTCATAATATTGGTATTGAAGTGTATTTTGTTGCTTGTCTATGTTATAATAAGAAAGACCATCTTTAGAGTTGACGGGTGATCCTAAAGATAAGTTTTCGTAGATGAAACCTCTATAACCTAAAGCATAACCGATAAGTGAGCCCATATATATTGAACTTGGAAGTAATTCAATATTCTTTTTTGTGTGTATTTGTACTCCTTCACTAGAATACTTTTTTAATACAGAGTTCTCCTCATTTGCATAACCTTGATTCATACCGAATACATTCAATGCTGGTTCTATTGCTTCAGTAATAGCATTTTTATGATGCCCAAATGGAACAAGATTGTCATTCATTATAGAATATTCTGTGGCATCATTATCAATGTAGTGGAAGAATGTCAAGTCAATATACCCCGCCTTGTTTATTTCTTGTTTAAGAGTTTTAATTTCATCCCAATTCAAATCTGGGTTGGAGTTAGTGTAGGATTGAATGACTACTTCTCTCATGATTGAATGACTAATTATAAGGTTTTTACGGATTTGAATAGTTAATCTATTCATTTCATCATAAAGATCACTATTATCTCTTAATGGTAAAAACTCTTCGTAGAGCTGTATCCAGTAATTGTCTCTTTTATCATATTCTTTTTCAATTGATGATAAATAAATTTTAATTCTTAAGCCCTTAATTTTATCATTGTTGACGCTTTCTAGCTTATTGATCATTTCTTGAAATACTTCAAATCGCTTTTCAAATAAAAGATCAAGCCCAATCTTTTTGCTGATTTCAGAATTAACCTGGGCTAATTCCCCATTTTTAAAAGGTTCTTTTAAAATTTTAAGACCCATTTGCTCTACTTGAGCATCCGTCAGTTCTTTCCAGGCACCATCAATCCAATAGGTGCTTTTAGGAGTGTCATTTTTTTTATCTTTTTTAAATAAGCCTGCAACAAAAGCACCAGCCATTGCATAGTTTTCAATTTTATCAAAAGCTTCAGAATTAGCAGGGTCAGCCTGTTTAAATATCCCGACCCATTCTCTAGAGTCATTTAAATTTTGAGATATTTGTTTTATCTTAACATTATCTGTTGAGCTAGCTAATTGATTCATCAAACTCGCTGCAGCAGATTTGAGCTCTGCATTTGTGTCTGAATATGAAGAGGCCGATTTGTTTAAGTCTCCGTGTGCTATAATTTTACACTCATCCCATTTTACGAGATACGGCAAATTAAAAGAACTCCCGTAATAAGTGTTGCAATTGTTTTTATTGATTTTCATTTGAGCAATTAATTGTTTTGCTCTTTCTTCATTAGGGACACCATTTAAACACTCACAGCGGTCAAGCATATATTGATTGGCATATTGTTGTGGGTCTTGTTCTTTTGTAAACGTATTGGTTTTGCAATCAGAAATATCTGGATAAAGTTGTGGGTTCTCAGAATCATTACCACAATCATTTACTGTTAATTTTCTGTTCGGTTTAGGAAAGTTAGGTCCAGAATAGTTTTTTGTTAGAATACCAGCATTGTAATTATCAAAAACTCTATTAGCTACTGTAATTGTATATTGCCAGTCACCACCTGTTCTTGACCCAGATTCACACGTACACCTTTTGGACCAATACAACCTTATTTGTTTAAGTGTTCCTTGGTGTTTTAGGTCAGCTGATTCCATAATTGTTTTGACTTTTCCAAAGTTTTGACAAGACTGTTGAGTATAGCCTAACTTTGTAAAAGCAATGAGAATTGTAAATATTAAATATTTCATTTTTACTGTAATCTTTTAATGTTTGCTAATTAGTTATATGCTTCATAAAGATATCGTTTATCAGCTAATACTTCCAGATAAGTCAACCCTTTTGTTCTTGTTTATATAAACAACCCCCACACCATTCGCAGTATGCAAATAGGAGTGGGGATAGGTAAAGTTATAAATATTTAAGACAATAGCGTGTTTTTATTGTGCTAAATGTTAAAATTATTAGGCCATCGTTTAGTATTATTAGTCCGTTGTATAGTATTATGAGTCCATAGGTCAATTAAATTAGTCCGTTGGTTAGTTTAACTAGTCCATCATTTAGTTTAATTAGTCCATCGTATAGTTTTATTAGTCCATCGTATAGTTTAATTAGTTCATAATATAGTTTAACTAGTCCATAATATAGTTTTATTAGTCCCTTATTTAGTTTAACTAGTCCATCGTTTAGTTAAACTAGTCCGTTGTTTAGTTTTATTAGTCTATCGTATAGTTTAATTAGTCCTATAGTCAATACTATTGACGTTTGGACTAATAAAGTCTATTTGTTCTTTTTGCATTGCTTAAAAAAAACTTCTTGTCATTCTCAGCTTGCCTGGGAATCCAATTTTATGATAATGATATGGTGGATCCTGAATCGAGCCTGCCTGTCGGCAGACAGGTTCAGGATGACAAGAATAAATGATGACAAAATCTATATCGTCATAGAAAAAATACGCGTATCTGGTTTGTTCTCTAACAAGCGTAAATCAAAAGCCATACAGATATTACGTACAAACATTCTGCCTTCTTCTTTTACCGTTACTTTGGTTTCGGTTACTTCAACCAAACCATCTTCAATGATTTCTTGCAAACGGGCAATGATGTCATTTTTAACTTCGGTAGAAAGTCCTTCGTTCCATTCGGTTTCTAGGTTGCACATCAAGTTTAAAATGTGCTTTCTAATAATCAAATCGGTTTCACTTAATAAATGACCTCTAAAGATAGGTATGATGCCTTCGTTTACACGCTCAGTATATTCCTCAACCGATTTTTCATTCTGTGCAAATCCGTACCAAGAATCACTTATAGACGACATGCCTAAACCAATCATCAATTCAGTCTTACCTGCCGTATAGCCCATAAAATTACGGTGTAACTTTTTGGCTTCCATAGAGGTGTATAGCGAATCTGTTTTTAAAGCAAAATGATCCATGCCAATTTCCACATAGCCATTATCAAAAAAGAGTTGCTTCCCTAATTCGTATAAATAACGCTTCTCATCGTCTTTAGGCAAGTCATTATCATCAAAACCTCTTTGCCCTACGCCTTTTATCCAAGGCACGTGTGCATAGCTGTAATAGGCGATACGGTCGGGTTTTAATGCAATGGTATTTTTTATGGTATTGCGAATGCTTTCTTCAGTCTGAAAAGGCAAACCAAAAATTAAATCGTGGCTTATCGATTCGTAACCAATTTCACGAGACCAATCATGAACTCGTTTTACTTGTTCAAAACTTTGTACACGATGAATGGCTTTTTGCACCACAGGATCGTAATCTTGGATGCCAAAACTATTTCTACGCGCACCTAAATCGTATAAAGATTGTAATTGTTCTTTGGTGGTGTTATTGGGATGTCCTTCGTAGCTGAACTCAAAATCTTCATGTTTGATCGCTCTTTTAAAAATCCCGTTGATGAGTTTCTCTAAATTTTCCGAAGAGAAAAAAGTTGGCGTTCCTCCACCTAAATGTATCTCTCTAATTTTAGGACGTTCTTCAAATAAATCGCAGTATAAATCCCATTCCTTTAACACCGTATCCATATACGATTCTTCAACCGAATGACGTTTGGTGATTCGTTTGTGGCATGCACAAAACGTACATAAACTCTCGCAGAAGGGTAGGTGAATGTATAAACTTATTCCTTCAGCATCATTACTTTCATTGAATGCTTTGATGGTAGATTGTTGCCAATCGTCTAAAGCAATTCCTTTTGTATCCCAAAACGGAACCGTAGGATAACTTGTGTATCTGGGTCCTGGAATGTTGTATTTCTGAATTAAGTTTTCCATGTATATGTTGCAATAATTTGCTTCAAAAATAGGGGAATGGTAGCAATGAGAGTATGATAAAAATCAGCTCTATGTTTGCTATTTCACCCAGTTTTTAGGGTTCTTCAAGACATTTAGTAATTTTTCTTCATCCGAGTTTTGCTCTGGTTCATGGTTATAATGCCATTGAACATGTGGCGGAAGACTCATTAAAATACTTTCAATACGTCCGTTTGTTTTTAATCCGAATAAAGTTCCTTTATCATGTATCAGATTGAACTCTACATAACGTCCACGTCTAATTTCTTGCCAATCTTTTTGAACTTTTGTAAAGCTTGTATCTTTTCTTTTCTGAACAATAGGGAGGTAGCTGTCTAAAAAACTATTTCCTATTTCGGTTACAAAATTGTAGCGGTCTTGCATGGTAAAGTCATCGGTTTTCTGAAGGTGATCAAAAAACAAACCTCCAATTCCTCTAGCTTCATTGCGGTGTGCATTCCAGAAATATTCGTCGCAACGTTTTTTATAGGCTGGATAGAAACCTGGATGATGTGTATCGCAAGCATTTTTACAAACGGTATGAAAATGCAAAGCGTCTTCTTCGAATAAATAATACGGTGTTAAATCTTGTCCGCCACCAAACCAACTTTTAATGATATTCCCTTCTTGATCGTACATTTCGAAATAGCGCCAATTGGCATGAACCGTAGGAACAAACGGATTTATAGGATGTAAAACAAGGCTGAGTCCACAGGCAAAAAAGTTACTTTCTGAAACCTTAAAATAATCCTGCATCGCTTTAGGTAAAGCACCATGAACCGCAGAAATATTAACGCCACCTTTTTCGAATACTGCACCGTTTTCAATGACACGGGTTCTTCCGCCGCCACCTTCTTCGCGTTTCCAGATATCTTCTTTGAATGTTGCTTTCCCATCTATTGCTTCAATCGCAGTACAGATAGTGTCTTGTAGTGACTGAATGTATGAATAAAATGGGTCTTTCATGGATATTAGTTCTAAGTTAAAAGTTTACAGTTTTAAGTTCTAAGCTTACGGTTTTTAGTGATTAGCTTAGAGCTAAATAGTTGATTTTATTTTTGAAATTAATGATGCTAACATCTTTTTAATTTGATTGATTTCATCTAAAAGGTAGTTAGCTTTTTCATCTGATATTATTTTTAATTCTGAAGAAACTAAAATCAGATAATCTAATTCGTGTGCTGAACCTGATGATATGTATAAAAATCGAATTAATTCTTTTTGAGTTTCTCTACCACAACCTTCAGCTATATTAGTAGGTATAGATAGACATGCTCTTCTAATTTGTGATGTAAGATTAAACTGTTCTTCTTTTGGAAATTGTTTTAAAATATCATAAATCTCAAAAACCAAACTATGTGATTTCTGCCAGACTTTATAATTTTTATAATTAATCATAATTTTTAGATAACAGTTCTAAGTTAACAGTTTTACATTTACTTTTTTTATACTTACAACTTACAACTTAAGCCTCATACTCCTTCACCGCATCAATAAATGCTTTGGCATTGTCTAGCGGAATGTTTGGTAAAATACCATGTCCAAGATTTACGATGTATTTATCTTTTCCGAAGCTATCAATCATATTTGTAACAATTTTTTTTATTTCTGAAGGAGGAGAAAACAAACGCGTTGGATCCATATTTCCTTGTAAGGTAATTTTGTTTCCTGTAAATTTACGTGCCATTTCTGGGCTAATTGTCCAATCCACACCTAAAGCTGAAGCATTTGAATTTGCCATGTCTTCTAAAGCAAACCAACATCCTTTTCCGAAGGCAATCACTGGCGCATCATCTTTTAAGGCTTCAATAATCTGATTGATATACTTCCAAGAAAATTCTTGATAATCGACTGGAGATAGCATTCCTCCCCAAGAATCAAAAATCTGAACCGCATCAACTCCTGCTTTTACTTTTTCTTTTAAATAAGCAATCGTTGTATCCGTTATTTTTTGAAGTAAGGTATGCGCTAATACAGGTTGTGTAAAACAAAACTCTTTGGCTTTGTCAAAATTCTTTGAACCTTGTCCTTGCACACAGTAACATAAAATGGTCCAAGGCGAACCTGCAAATCCGATAAGCGGAATTTCATAATTCAGCATCTCTTTGGTTGCTTTGATTGCTTGCATTACATAATCCAATTCAACCGTAACATCAGGAACGATAACATTCTCAACATCTTTTTGCGTACGAATTGGATGAGGCAACCAAGGACCTACATTCGGTTTCATTTCCACTTCAATATTCATTGCTTGTGGAATCACAAGTATGTCTGAAAATAAAATAGCGGCATCCATACCATAACGACGTATAGGTTGTACAGTAATTTCTGAAGCTAATTCTGGAGTTCTACAACGCGTAAAGAAATCGTATTTTTCTTTTATTGCCATAAATTCTGGAAGGTAACGTCCAGCTTGACGCATCATCCAAACAGGAGGTCTTTCAACCGTTTCTCCTTTTAAAGCTCTTAAATATAAATCGTTTTTGATCATGTTTTCTGGTATCTGGTACTTGGTATCTGGTAGCAGGTAACTGGTACCTAATAACAAGTATTATTTATTTAAATGTTTTTGAAAATTTACTAGCATTTTTTGAATTTTATTCAGTTTCACTAATAATTCTCCAACTTCTTCATTAGAGGTAAAATTTAACTCCTGAGCAATTAATAATTGAGTTTCTAATTCGAATGCAGAACCTAATGCAATAGAAATAAATCTAGAAAAATCTTTATTTGTACTTCTTCCAGCCCCTTCAGCAATATTTGAAGGTATTGAAACAGCCGCTCTCTTAATTTGAGATGTAATTCCATAGACCTCAGAAGAAGGAAACTTTAAAGTCAACTTATAAATAAGTACGCTAAAATTTTTAGCTTCTATCCAACTATTTAGTTCCTTGAAATTATGCATTTATAATTGTACCTTTTAAAATACCTGTTACCAGATACTTGTTACTTTCTACTTATTACTAATTATGCTTTTCAGCAACTGCTTTCATAGCTTTATCAATAGCGTTTTCTGTTTTTTTAATGTCCTTTTCTGAATGTTCAGTCGATAAAAACCAAGCTTCAAATTGAGAGGGCGGAAGGAATATTCCATTTTCAATCATGTTCCAAAAGAATGTTTTAAATTTTGCAGTGTCAGAAGTCTGAGCCGATTTAAAATCTGTTACTTTTTCTGAAGTAAAAAATGGATTTATCATCGAACCAAAACGATTCACCTGAAGGTCAACATTATGTTCTTTAGCAGAAGCTAATAAAGAAGTTTCTATACGTTTTGCTGTTTTATTAAATTTCTCATAAGGATTCTGAATCATTAATTCTTTCAGTGTAGCAATTCCACAAGCCATAGCGATTGGATTTCCAGATAATGTTCCTGCTTGATACATATCTCCAAGAGGAGCCACCATTTGCATGATTTCATTACTAGCACCATATGCACCTACAGGGAAACCACCACCAATTACTTTTCCAAGGCATGTAATATCAGCTTTGACACCTAACAATTCTTGAGCACCTCCATATTTAGAACGGAAACCAGTCATTACTTCGTCTACAATTAAAAGGATTCCTTTTTGTTTTGTAATGAAACGTAATTCTTTGATAAACTCTTTACTAGGTAGTACCACTCCCATATTTCCTGCAATGGGCTCAATAATTACAGCGGCAATATCTTTATGTTTTTTAATGTGTTTTTTTACACTTTCAATGTTGTTGTATTCAGCAATTAGAGTATTTTTCACTGCATCATCTGGCACACCTTTAGATCCTGGGATACTTAATGTTGCTAAACCAGAACCAGCTGCTACTAATAAAGCATCAGAATGGCCATGATAACAACCAGAAAATTTAACTATTTTATCTTTTCCAGTATAGGCTCTAGCTAATCGCAAAGCACTTAAAACTGCTTCAGTCCCTGAATTTACAAAACGAACTTTGTCCATTCCTGGAAAAGCATCACAAACCATTTTGGCAAGTTTTATTTCTCCACGTGTAGAAGCTCCAAAAGTATATCCTCTTTTTAGCGCACGTAAGATTGATTTTTCTACATATTTGTTTCTATGTCCTAAAATCATTGGTCCATACGACAATACATAATCTATATACTCATTGCGATCTACATCAGTAATCTTACTGCCATTCGCTTTTTTTATGAATAGAGGTACTCCGCCAACAGATTTATATGCTCTCACAGGTGAGTTTACGGCACCTACTAGATTTTTTTTACCTTTTGTAAATAACTCAATTGATTTTTCTAAATACATTTTCTACTATTTAACTGTATTGGTTTATTGGTATAATTTCAAACAATAATACGTTCTAACCTATTTACGATTCATCAATATTTTAGCTACTTCTTTTGCGAAATAAGTAATGATAATATCAGCTCCTGCTCGTTTCATTGAAAGTAAGCTTTCCATCATCACTCGTTCTTCATCGATCCAACCTTTTTCACCTGCTGCTTTAATCATTGCATATTCACCACTAACATTATAGCAAGCGATCGGTCGATCAAAATTATTTTTTAAATCTCTTATTATATCTAAATAGGAGAGGGCAGGTTTTACCATCAAAATATCGGCACCTTCCATATCATCAAACGTTGCTTCGCGCATTCCTTCATCTCTGTTGGCAGGATCCATTTGATAGGTTTTTCTATCACCAAAAGTTGGAGCAGAATCTGCGGCATCTCTAAAAGGACCATAAAATGAAGACGAATATTTTACAGAATATCCCATAATAGGAAGGTCATAAAAACCAGTATTATCTAATGCTTCTCTCATGGCTAGGATAGTCCCGTCCATCATTCCTGAAGGCGCTACCATATCAGCACCAGCTTTAGCATGTGAAATAGTCTGTTTTGCTAAATTTACTAATGTTGCATCATTGTCAACATCATTATTATAAATCACTCCACAATGTCCATGGCTCGTATATTCACAAAAACATACGTCGGTAATGACATATAATTTTGGATAATACTTTTTGATGAATCGAATGGCTTGTTGTACAATTCCATTCTCGTTCCAAGTTTCTGTACCTGTATCATCTTTTTCAGAAGGAATTCCGAATAATAAAACTGCTGGAATATTTAGTTCTGAAACTTCATCTAACTCGGTTGAAATTTTATCCAAAGAGAATCTTTTAATTCCAGGCATGGATTTAATCTCTTTTTCAATGTTTTCACCTTCTTCAATAAATAGAGGATAAATTAAATCGTCGATTGTTAGTTTGTTTTCTCTAACTAAACGGCGAATACCTTCAGTTTTACGAAGACGTCTGGTTCTATTTATCATGTTAATTCAATTTATTTTTGAAATATTCATTTACTGAATCAATTACACTATCAACGGTTGAAGCTTTAGAAACTATAACGGTTTCAAAATGATTTCTTGCTTCGGAAGCAGTAGTTTCTCCAATGCAAAAAGCTATTCGATCTTTAGTAGTATTGCTTCTCAAAAAGCTTTCAATTCCTGACGGACTATAAAAAAGAATTCCAGAATATTTTGGATCAATTTTTTCAGAAGAAAGAAGCGTTTGATAGCATTCAACTTCAGTAATATTAAAATCGTTTTTAGCTAAAATTGTAGGTAAATCGTCTCTTCTTTTATTTCCGCAGAAAAAAGTAAGTTCTTTTTCTTCTAGATTTTCAGATAAGTAATTCGCTAATTTTTCAGCAGAACTTTCCACTTTAGTGACTTTCCCTATTTTCTTTTCTATTAAGCGTTTGGTTCTTCTCCCAACACAGTAAATATTCTCAAAGTTGAAGTCTTCCGAAGAATAATTAAAAGTCAAAGCTTCGACAGCATTCTGACTTGTAAACACTACATTCTTAATCGGTTTTTTAATATGTTGCGGTTGAACTCGATTGTATTTTAAAGTAATAAAATCGCTCATCGCAACACCAACTTCTGGAATTACATTTAAACTTTGCGTTTTCGATAAAAACTTAGTAGAAAAGATATTTGTTTCTTTTTCGATATTAATAATTTTACGCATGAGTTTTTTACCTCCTCTGCCTAAAATATAGTTAGCACCAAATTCACCTAAATCTCCAATTTCACTTCTTCTTGTTTCTTTAGAAAATTCTAATTTTCTCTTCCCATCTGGGCTAAATAAAACTCCTTTAAACTTTAAATCATCGTCTTTAATAGTCGCTAATGCACCAATAGGAGCAGTACAACCACCTTCTAAAACACGTAAAAAATCACGTTCAATACCAACACAAAGGGCAGTATCTTCATCATTTAATTCTTTACAAATAGTAACCACATGATTGTTGCTTTCTAGCGCAGCCACCATAACAGCTCCTTGAGCTGGAGCAGGAACCATCCAATCTAATTTTATATGTTTTTCTTGTTCAGGAAAAAGTTGAAGCCTAATCAATCCTGCAGTGGCAAAAATAGCCCCATCCCAATTATTATCTTCTAACTTTTGCAGGCGTGTATTTACATTTCCACGTAATCCTGTAATATTATGATTTGGATAACGGTGTAACCATTGTGCTTTTCGGCGAAGGCTTCCGGTTGCGATTGTAACATGTTCCTTTTCAAAAAATGTTTCGTCTTGTTTTAAGATAAGCGTATCATTAAAATTACCTCTTTTTAAAACGGCAGCTTGTACAACCCCTTCAGGTAATTTGGTCGGTACATCTTTAAAAGAATGCACAGCAATATCGATATCACCATTAATTAAAGCTATATCCAAACTTTTAGTAAAAACACCTGTAATACCTAATTCGTATAAAGGTTTATCAAGCACTTGATCACCCAAAGAATCAATTTTTATAATTTGGGTTTTATGTCCTAGATGTTCTAGTTGATGTGCTACGGTGTTTGCTTGCCAAAGGGCTAATTGACTAGATCTCGTTCCTATTTTAATCATTTTCGTTTAAGCTTAGCTCTTTCAAGTTAAATATTTGGCTCACTACTTCGATACTTTGATCTACCGTAGTTTTATCATCCTTAAGATGTTTTACAAATTGAGTAGTAATTTTTTGAATCATTCGGGAAGTAATAATTTCAGCATGTTCTTCATTGAAATTAACAATCTTTTTACTTTGGAAACTAATCTCGTTGGTTTGGATTGTTTTTAATGATTCTTTTAAAGCGTTTACCGCAGGAACATATTTTCTATATGAAATCCAATCGTTAAATTCTTCTTTATATTTTAGTATGATTTTTTCAGCAACAGGAATTTCTTTTTTACGTGTTTCAATGGTTTTATCAGTTATTTTTGATAATTCATCAACATTGATAAGTGTAATTCCGTCTTGATTCTTTAAAGAAATATCAACGTTTTCAGGCATTGATAAATCTAAAATCAATAATTCTTTTCCTTTCTGAATATGTTCTTTAGTAATAGTAGGAAAGTTTGCTCCCGTTGAAACAATAAGAATATCTGTATTATTAACCTCTTGGGATAATTCAGAAATATCTTTAACAGTAACAGCGCTATGAACGTTTTTAAATTCTAAGGCTTTATCGTGTGTTCTATTTATTAGCGTAACATTATTGTTTTTAGTGTATTCTAAAATGTTTTTGCACGTATTTTTACCAATATCACCTAAACCAAAGTTTAATATTTTCTTTTCATTATAATTTGGAATGTTATCTATAATGTATTGAATAGCAGCATATGAAACTGAAGTAGTACCCGAACTTAGTTTTGTGTTATTCTTTACATCTTTACTTGCTTGAAGTACTAAATTCATTAGCCTTTCAAGATAAGCATTGGTAGTTCCTAATTTCTTAGCTTGAACAAATGAATTTTTAAGTTGTCCTACAATCTCGTAGTCACCTAAAATTTGGCTGTCTAAACCAACGCCAATTTCAAATAGATGTTTAACAGCATCTTTGTTTTTATATACATTTGAAACATTGATAAAATCTTCAACATTTCCTTTTGAATATTTTACAAGTAAACTAATAAGTTCGAAAGGATGTTTAGCAAATCCTGTTATTTCAGTACGATTACAAGTTGAAACAACAAAGATCCCATCTATACCGGTTTCCTTGGCTTCTTTTAGTAATTCTATTTGATCCTCTTTAGTGATGCTAAAAATGCCTCGCATTTTAACATCTGCTTTCTTATAACTTAAACCAACGTTATAAAGCTTTAAAGGCAAATCATTTAGACTCATATTTATTTTAATATTAAATAAGTATCGACAAAAGTACTATTTCCATTTTGTGAAAAACAACGCCAAAAGTACTTTTACTATCGATATAAGTTATTTTAATTAATTTAGAATTCTTCTAAATAGAGCTGAAATGCTCATTCTGGGGCAAAGTACTATAAAATATATGTCTCAAAATATGATATATATCAAATTAATAATGCTTTTTTGAGGAGTGTTGGGATTGATATTTATTGTAGTTTTGCTATTATTTTATATTAATTCTGAAAAATGTTTCATGAAGGGCAATAATGAAAACTATAAAAGTATCGACAAAAGTGCTCATATGCTTATTGAAGAAAAAAATGCTTTTAAAGTACTTTATTTCAATAATTTATCAGACAACATAGGTAAGTTTCAAACAAAATTGATCAATAATTATATTCAACTTTATTTTTGCACAGAAAATACAGTTACCGTTGCATTCAATATGGAACATTGTGCGATTACTTTAAAAGAGAATGATTCGAGTATGGTGTATTTTAAAGATGACACCATGAATGTGTTATATACATTGCCGCCAGAATCTCAGTTAACAGTCGTATTAATTTCATTGGATTTCTTTCATAGTTTATTTTCAGAAGAGGGAAATATACTCTTCAATTTTAAAAATTTTAAGATTGGTCAACCTATTATAGAACCAAAAGAAATTGAAAAAACAGTGCAAGTAATTTTAAATCAGTTGATTTCTATTCGAATTACAGATTCTTTGCGTCCTATATATTTAAAAGGTAAGGTCTATGAATTATTAAGCTATTATTTTAATACTTCAACCGAAACCAATAATGATCATTGTCCTTATATTCCAAATGAAGATATGGTTGGTAAAATTAAAAATGCCAAAGAAATTATAATTGAACAAATGAATAATCCTCCTGGACTGCCTGAATTAGCTAAATTGGTAGGATTAAATATAAAAAAATTAAAAAGCGGTTTTAAAGAATATTATGGACTTCCNGTATTCACATTTTTATTAAATTATAAAATGGAACTCGCTAAAAAATTATTACAAGAGCAACAATTAAATGTAAATGAAATAGCTTCTCAATTAGGCTATAGTACTTCGAGTCATTTTATAGCTGCTTTTAAAAGAAAATACGGAATCACACCAAAACAATTCGCAATATCATAATATGAAAGGAGTATTACTTATTAATTTAGGGTCACCAGATAGCACATCAACCAAAGATGTGAAAAAATACNTAGAAGANTTTTTAATGGATGAACGNGTAATAGATATTCCGTATTGGAAACGTTATTTGTTAATCAAAGGAATCATTTTAAATGTTCGCCCTAAAAAATCTGCAGAAGCATATAAAAAGATTTGGTGGGANGAAGGTTCTCCTCTAGTTGTAATTTCTGAACGTTTTTCAGAAAAAGTAAAAAAGAAAATTGAAATCCCAGTTTCTTTGGCAATGAGATATGGATCTATGAGCATGGAGAAGGGAATTAAAGAGCTTGTAGATAAAGGAGTTGATGAAATATTTATGATTCCATTATACCCTCATTATGCGATGTC
>JGI24724J26744_10000451_pt1 | contig 30336 bp, 31 predicted proteins | sample Cruoilmetagenom7_FD_26744 | JGI IMG/M metagenome (IMG submission 26744) | reverse complement strand
TTAATAATATCTTTATTTATGTAAATATACTGTTAAGTTGTGTTACAATAATAAAATTTTTATTAGGAATAAGTATGTATAAAGAGAGTTCAAATGTTGTGGTAAAACATTTAGTAAATAGGTTAAGAGATGTTCATACAACTTCTAATGAATTTAGACTTACCATTGAAGAGATTGCCAGAATTTTGGTAGCTGAAGCTTTGTGTGACTATCAAACAGTAACGCAAACAGTAAATACGTGGCAAGGTTCAGTTGATGTACAAATGTTAGAGGTGCAAAAGTTAGTTTTAGTTCCAATACTACGAGCTGGAGAGCCTATGCTTACTGGTATTTTGAGAACTTTGCCTTATGCAAAAAGTGGATTTTTGGCTATGAAAAGAGATGAAAAAACAGCCGAATCAAAACTATTTTATGAAAATATTCCAAACTTAGATGGGAAAACTGTTCTATTGCTAGATCCTATGGTTGCAACTGGTGGTTCATTAATTGATGGGATTGATTATCTAAAAGGAAAAGGTGCTAAAAGAATTATATCTTTAAATATTTTAGGTGCACCAGAAGGTATTAAAAATGTTCAAGAAGCACATCCTGATGTAGATATTTTTATCGCTCAAGTTGATGAAAGATTGGATGAAAATAATTATATAAGACCTGGGCTTGGTGATGCTGGAGATAGAGCTTTTAATACCAATGATTAATTAATCGTTGGTATTATAATATTAATGAATATATTCAATAGGGTCGGTAGTACTTGCAAGTTTAAAACCATTTAATCTAAGTCTACAACTGTCACAAACTCCACATGCTTTATCTTCATTTGCATAACAACTCCATGTATGTTCTAAAGGCACATCTAGTTCTAGTGCTTTTATTACAATTTCGGCTTTTGACATATGTACAAGTGGCGTTATGATTTCTAGTTTCGTTTTTTCTTTTGTACCTTGATTCATCGCATTTTGCATTTTATCTATAAAAGTATCTGTACAATCTGGATAACCACTGCTATCTTCTTGAACTACACCTATATATAATGCAGTTGCTCCGTGTTTTTCTGCAATTGCTGTAGCAATACTTAAAAAAATACCATTTCTAAAAGGTACATAAGTAATAGGAACACCTTCTTCAACGCCATTTGTAGGAATTTCTATAGATTTATCAGTTAAAGCTGAAGCACCTATTTGTGTGAAAAAAGGAATATCTATCTCATACTTTTCTTGAACATCCAATTCTTTTACAATTTTTCTAAATGATTTTAACTCTTTTTGTTCTGTTCTTTGACCATAATTAAAATGAACTGCAATGATTTCATAGCCTTCATTCTTGGCAATATAAGAAGATAATGTAGAATCCATTCCTCCACTTAATATGCAGACTGCTTTTTTATTCATATTTTATAGCCTAATTGAAAAAATCTTTTTGTACATCAGTATAAAACTTCCAGTTTATCGGAATAACTTTTACCATATCATCTTTGAGTAATCCAGTAAGATTTTTATTGAGGATTATCATACTATTACATTTGTGTAAAACACCAACCATTCCTGGGAATCTTTTTTCTGATGGAAAAAAGTAATCTCCATCAAACCAACCTGGAATGATAGTAGTTCGACCTTTTTTATTTTTTAAATCTTCACTTATTTTTGTTGTGATGTAGTTATGATAGATATCTTTACTTCCTGAGAGTTTTTGGATTATAATAGTTCCAAATACTTCAAAGATAAGTGCAGCAGCTAGTGGATTTCCTGGAAGATTTAGGATATATGTATCTCCTAGTTTGCCAAAAATAGTTGGTTTCCCTGGCTTGATACTTATTCCATTAAAAAGAATATCCATCTCAAATTGTTCAAAAGCTTCTTGTGTAAAGTCAGCTTCCCCCACACTTATCCCACCAGTTGTTATTATAAAATCTGCATGTAAAGAATTTTCTATCATCTGTTTTAAAGATTCAACAGTATCTTTTGCCATTCCTGCAAAACTTACATCACAACCTAATTCATTTACGCGAGAAAGAATTGTAGGAGTATTTGAGTTAAATATTTGGTAGTCTTCAATTTTTTCATAATGAAGTTTTAACTCTTCACCGCTTGTAAATACACTTACTTTTGGTTTTCTATACACTTTTACATGGGTAACACCTTGAGAAGCTAAAATAGTAATAGCAGAAAAATTAATCTCTTCTCCATTAGAGATGATTTTTTCATCTTTTTGTATATCTTCCCCTACAAATCTTATATGTTGATTTTTTTCAACTCCTCTTGGAAGTCTAATATGATTTTCGTCAATAACCTCTACAAGTTCAAAAGGGATAACAGCCTCAATTGTTGATGGTACTCGTGCCCCTGTCATTATTTTGATACATTGAGTTGGTTCTATTTGCGTTTCTTTTGAAGAACCTGCAAAAATAGTATCACATACTTTTACAGTTTTTCCCTCATCACAAAGTTGTACACCATATCCATCCATTGCAGAATTATTAAAATTTGGAAGTGAATATTTAGCATAAATATCTTGAGCGATTACCTGCTTATTACTATTTTCAATTGGTACAACTTCATAAGATATTTTATTTATGTTTGATTTAATTATTCTTAGTGCTTCTTTAATACAGATACTCATAATATCGTTCCTTAATTTTTATATGATATAATAACATATATCACCTTTTGGTGGTTTAATTTATTAAAATTTTTAAATAGGTATATTATAAATGGATTTCGTATCAATTTCAATCACAACACATGTTTATGCAATAGTGGCTTTAATGCTTATAATGATTTTTAATTTTTATAGTGTTATGAGAATGAAGGATTTTATAGATTTAACAAAAAGATTGAAATTTATGACACCTTTATTTCATATGACTAATGCTTTTATTATTTACACGGGAGCTATAGTTGCCGCATATTCACATGATTTAAGTATTACTGTTGTTCTTATGATAATAACTTCTATTTTTGTGATGGTATTAGAGATAAAAAGATATAAAAAAATGAAATTTATTAAAGAGACTCAAATAGCAAAACAACAAGAGTTTGTAATGTTTGCTAAAAAGATTTATAATTTTGAAATATTAGCAATACTTTTTACCTATACAATTTCAAAAATATTTTAAACGATGCAATTCACTTATTCTAAAGATGCTTCTGAACCTACAATCACAATAGAAGCAGAACTTCATAAATATCTTTTTAAGGTACGAAGACATAGTATTGAGGATGATTTATATTTTAGAAATTTAAATGATAAAAATATTTATAGATACAAAGTAGAAAGTATTGATAGACGAAAAACTCTATTAAAACTTATAGATTATGAAGAAAAAATAATTGAACCTGAAAAAGAGTTACATATAGGTTGGTGTATAATTGACCCAAAATCAGTTGAAAAAAACATAGCATCACTCAATGAATTAGGTGTTACAAAAATTACTTTTATTATGTGCCAATATTCACAAAAACAATATAAAGCAAACTTTGAAAAACTAGAAAAACTACTTATAAACTCATCAAGTCAATGTGGTAGAAGTAGTATAATACAACTTGAACAGTGCGAAAGTTTAGATACTTTTTTAGAAAAGTATCCTCAAAGTTTTATGTTTAACTTCTCAACAAATAATATAAATGAGAATAAAAATAAAATTGATACAATAGTATTAGGTTGTGAAGGTGGTTTTTCAAATGATGAGATTGCTAAAGTTCAAAAAGAAAAAATAGTTGGAATTGATTCAAGCTTAATTTTAAGAAGTGAAACAGCCGTTGTTACTATTGCTTCAGTTGTGATGAGTTAATACTACTTTTTACTCCAATATATCATTTCCCATTTGCCATCAAAAGTTTCAACAATAGCAGAACAAGACTCTATCCAATCGCTACAGTTGATGTAGTGAATATCGTTTATATTTCGTATTTCTGCTTTGTGGATATGTCCGCATATAACTCCATCATAGCCATTCTTTTTTGTATAAGTTGATAAAACTAACAGTTTCTTTTATTCAAAAGAATTTTCTATAACTAAAACGTTTGAAAGTTTTATAAATATGCATCTTAAAAGTATAAAAATAAAAAAAGGGTAAGCAGGAAGCTTACCCTTTGATTATATAAAAGAGGCTTATTACCAGCTTCTTATAAGTCCATGACATCTAGAACATGCATTCATCATATCAGCATATCCTTCAGCAGCTTTAGTATATGCTTTATCATCAAGATTTAACTCAATAATAGTAGCATCAGCTGTGATTCTTTTTGAAGCATTTTCTGCAACATTATACATATGTTTTTTATTTTCAGGTAAAGAAGCTTTAATTAAAGCTTCATCAGAGAACATTGTATTCCCTTTTGTGATTTGTATTAAACCTTCTCTTACCATTGTTTCATTGTTATTGATAAATCCAAATTGAACTTGTTCAATACCTTGTTGCATTATATTCATAGATTTAGTCATTACATCATTTGCAGATGCAAAACTTACACTAAGAATTCCAGCCATTAAAATTTTTGTTAATTTCATCATATACCTTTCTTAGTGAACTTCTCGCCAAATTTTAGCTTTCCATAACCATGCAAAAATTGCAAAAATTACAAGGTATCCTAAAAATGGTCCAGCAAGTGATTCTCTTTGTGATTTTTTACTATCACCAACTTCTGTCATATATTCTATAACTTGATCTTCAGCGGTTTTATTTAAACCAACTCTTGGCATAGCAGTACCTTCAAGATGTTTTTGTGGATTATTTATAAATTCATGTAAATAACTTTCACCTCTACTTCTAATGTATTGAGAAAGATCAGGAGGAATTTTCCCCATATATGTTTTTATGTTTTCATCAGGAGTTTTAGCAGTCATCGAACCACCATAAAAATCACCATATTTAATAGAATGACATCTTTGACAAGCATCTACAAAAACTTCTTTATTTGACATTGTTTTTGGTGCAATCGATTTTAAATATGCAACTATATCTGCTATTTCGTTTGGTTGCATCCAAGCATATCCTGGCATTGGATGTACATGACCATCAACAAATTTATGTGCAGTTAAAGTAGCTTTTGCTGGATCTTTAATAAAAGCAGCTAAAAAGTTTTCATCATAGATATGACCAGCTGAACCTAAATCAGGTGGAACTACACCATAAGATGCTGCAGCACTCACATCATCCATAATTGCTGGGAAACCAGCTTTTTCTATAGAGTGACAAGCTGTACAGTTTGCAGCAACTAGTTCAGCACCTTTTGTAGCATCACCAGTTGCACCATTTAAACCATCTACATCATTAAATGTATATTCTGGAGCTTCAACATGTGGATGTAATTGAGTATGAGCAAATGGCTCAACTCCCCAGTATAAAGCACCTGTAAAAAATACAACTACTGCTAATATTTTTAATTCTCTCATTATAGTGCTCCTCTCGCTTTTGCATCAGCTTTTGTAATAAATGGTAATGAAATCCATAATAATAAGAAAGCTGCTGTTGCATAGAAACCTACCCAAGCATTAGCTCCAGTTGGAGGTAGTTTACCATATACAGAAAGTACAAGTAAATCAATAATCATTATCCAGAACCAAATCATAAATCTAGGTCTTTTATGTGCAGGTAAAATATCTGGATCTTTATCTAAAAATGGGAAAATCACAAAAATAACTTGTGCTAAACCAAAGATGATAAGACCAATATCCATAGCTTTCATACCAAACATATCAAAAAATGGTCCTCTTAATGTCTCATAAGACCAAAGGAAATACCACTCAGGGTAAATATGTGCAGGTGTAACCATAGCATTGGCAGGATCAAAGTTAACTGGATCCATTGCAAAATTATAGTTAAAGAATACAAGATAAAAATAGAATATTAAGAATATTCCAAGAACTGCAAAATCTTTAGATAAGAATACAGGCCAAAAAGGAATAACTTTAGATTCTTTTTTATTACCAGCTAAATATTTTTCAGCTTCAGCATCATAATCAATATCTTCAGATTCTTGATTATTAACATGTGGAATTCTTAATGTGTAAAAATGAAGTACAATAATACCAATAATTACAATAGGTAATAAGAATACATGTAACATGAAAAATCTAGTAAGCGTTGCATCACCAACGGCAAATCCACCTCTAATCCACTCAACTAATCCCCAAGCTTCAAGTGATCCACCAGCAAATAAGTTAGTAATAACAGCAGCTGCCCAGTAAGACATTTGTCCCCAAGGTAACATATATCCAGAGAAACCAGCAGCACTGAATGTTACGAATAATAACATACCAGAAATCCAGATCATCTCTCTACCTTTTTTATAAGAACCGTAGTAGATACCTGTAAACATATGAATATAGATGATTAAAAATACAACCGAAGCTGCAACACCATGCATATGTCGAAATAACCAACCATAAGCAACCTCTTGCATAATTGTATAGTTTACACTATCAAATGCTAACGCTGTATCTGGTTTGTAGTACATCATAAGAAAAATTCCACTTACAATTAAAATTGCAAATGTAGTTGCAAGAACAACACCCATAGCCCATAAGAAGTTAATATCTTTTGGAATCCAATATTCTGTCATCATAACTTTCCAGAATTTTTTAGCGTTCATACGCTTATCAAATCCTTCAGCTGTAAATAACGATTCATTAATTTTTGCCATATTCTACTCCCTACGCTCTAGCAGCCATCATAGCTTTTGATTCAGTACCTTCTTCTCCAAGAGTAAGAACAGTATCATTAACACTAAATGGTGGTATAACAAATGGCTTTGGTGGTGGTCCAAAAGTTTCTTGACCATTTGCATTAAACTCTCCACCGTGACATGCACATTTCCACATATCTTTTTTCCAAGATGGAATACAACCAAGGTGTGTACAAAGACCAATAACTACTGTATATCTTTTTTCACCAATCACTAAATCACCGTCAAATTTTTCCATATCATCTGTTTTTAATAAAACAAAGATAGGTTTTCCTCTCCAAGTGTGTACTTGTGGTTTTCCTGGTTCAAGTCCAATATTAGCAAGATCAATTGTAGTAAAACCTGCTGCTAATACTGAAGGTAGTGGATCCCATGCTTGTTTCATACCAACAAGCGATGCAGCTCCACCAACTGCAGCAACTGCTGCAAATGAATACCCAAGAAAATCTCGTCTAGATGTTTCTTTAGACATTTTTTTTCCTTTTGTTTAGATTTAAAATCTTGTAAGTATAATATTATTTTACTTAAAATGTTTTAATTTGTATTAAAAATTAAGTTAATTTAAAGGGCTCTATTACCAAAAGTAATAAAGTTTCCCTTATAACAATTATTAACATTACTTGCAAAAAAAGTACTTTGATTTGCTATAAAGTAAATTTTTGATAAAATCACAAAAATTAAAAAGTAAGGATTACAATGGATTTTGTATCGATTATTATGGGAAGTAAGTCAGATTATGAGACTATGCAAAATTGTGCAAATATGTTAGAACAGTTTAATGTGAAATATGAGTTGATAATCTCTTCAGCACATAGAAGTCCACAAAGAACAAAAGATTATATTAAAGCAGCAGAAGAAAAAGGTGCAAAAGTATTTATTGCAGCTGCAGGTATGGCTGCACATTTAGCTGGAGCACTAGCTGCTGGTACAACCAAGCCAGTTATTGGTGTGCCTATGAAAGGTGGAGCAATGGACGGTATGGATGCTATGCTTAGTACTGTTCAAATGCCTGCTGGGATGCCAGTTGCTACAGTGTCACTTGGAAAAGCAGGTGCTATGAATGCAGCATATTTAGCTATGCAAATATTAGCAATCACAGATAAAGAATTAGCTGTAAAATTAACTGAAGATAGAATTGTAAAAGAGAAAAAAGTGGTTAATGATTCTAAAGAGGTAGAGGTTTTATTATAAAATCTACAGTGATATTCACTACATCAACATATGGTTGGTATATTGAAATAAAAAATAATTTTAAATCAAAAAAATAAACAAAGCATTGGGAACAAAATAGATGATTACATTTTCACAACTACTTTTAAAATTACAAGAATATTGGGCAAATCAAGGGTGTAATATAGTACAACCTTATGATATCCCAGCAGGTGCAGGTACTTTTCATCCTGCTACACTTTTAAGAAGTCTTGATTCTAAACCTTGGTCTGTAGCATATGTTGCACCAAGCAGACGTCCTACAGATGGAAGATATGGCGAAAATCCAAATCGTCTTGGAAGTTATTATCAGTTTCAAGCATTGATTAAACCAAGTCCAGAAAATATTCAAGATTTATATTTAAAATCTTTGGAATATTTAGGTCTTGATTTATCAAAACATGATATACGATTTGTAGAAGATAATTGGGAGTCACCAACGCTTGGAGCTTGGGGTCTTGGTTGGGAAGTTTGGCTTGATGGTATGGAAGTTACACAGTTTACATACTTTCAACAAGTTGGTGGTATTGCTTGTGACCCTGTTGCTGTTGAGATTACCTATGGAACAGAAAGACTTGCTATGTATTTACAAGGTGTTGATACTATTTTTGATATTGTTTGGAATGAGAACGAATATGGAAAAACAACATACAAAGATATTCATCTAGAAGGTGAGATAGAGTTTAGTAAATATAACTTTGAAGTAGCCAATACAGATAAGCTATTCCAACATTTTGATGATGCATTTGATGAGTGTAAAAAATGTTTAGAAGCAGGACTTCCACTTCCTGCATATGATCAATGTATGGTAGCAAGTCACGCTTTTAATACACTTGATGCGAGAAAAGCTATAAGTGTTACGAGTCGTCAAAACTATATTTTAAAAGTACGAGAATTATCTCTTGGTTGTGCTGCTATGTATAAAGAACAAGAACAAGAACGACTAAAAAGATTAGGATATTAAAAAGTGCAAATAAAAGATATTTATAATTATTTAAATGACTTAAGTCCTTTTGAACTTCAAGAGAAGTGGGACAATAGTGGTTTAATAGTTGGAAATATGGAAGATGAGTTTGAAAATATCTATATTTCTTTGGATTTAGATTTAGAGATGATTGAAAAAGTTGAATCTAATAGTTTAATTATCACGCATCATCCACTTATTTTTAGTCCAATTAAAACAGTAAATAATGATAAATATGCTACAAAACTTTTAAAAATTCTTATTAAAAAAGATATAGCACTTATCTCAATGCATACAAATATTGATAAAACACATTTAAATGAGTTTGTAGGAAATAATATCTTAAATCTTAATTTTAAAAAAAGCGATGATTTTATATTGACTGCAGAGATTAATATGAGTTTTGAAGAGTTACAAGAATATATAAAAGAAAAGTTGAATATCACAACTTTAAAAGTGACAAAAAGTATAGAAAAGATAAAAACTCTATCTTTAACGACTGGTTCAGGGATGAGTTTGTTGCCATATATAAAAACAGATTGTTTTTTAACAGGTGATATAAAATACCATGAAGCAATGGAAGCAAAAGCCTTAGGTATCAGTCTTATTGATATAGGACATTTTGAAAGTGAGATACATTTTTCTACACTTTTAGAAGGTTTATTACAAGACTATTTGAAAAAAAATAATAAAACAGCTATAATAACAGCTTCACAAAATCCATTTGAATATAAATAAAGAGGAATTACATTGAATAAACATTTAGAACAATTAGTTAAATTATCACAATTTGATAAAGATATTGCAAATTTTGACCCACAAATCAAAAAAGAGCAAGAGAAATTAAAAGTATTTACAGAAGTTGTAGATAAATTGAATAGTGAAGTAGAAAAACTTTATGCAATCGTTGATGAGACTAAAAATAAAAGAATTAAAAATGATATTCACCTAAAAGAATTATCTGATAAATTAGCAGAGATTGAAGGAAAACACAAACTTGCTAAAAATGAAAAAGAGGTAAAAGCTTTACAACTTGAAGAAGAGATAGCAAAAGAACAAGTAAACTTTGCAAATGAAGAGATCGTAAGACTTGATAATTTAATTACATCTAAAAATGAAGAATTAGAAGCTATTAAAGTAGAGTTAGTACAAGAGGAAGAATCAGTAAAAGAATTAAAAGAACTTATTGATGCAAATATTTCGAAACTTGAAGCTGAAAGAAATAAAGTATATGAAGAAAAATCTGTACTAATTGCAACTGTAGATTCTAAAGTTTTAGCTTTCTATGAAAAAATTAGAAGATGGGCACATGAAAGTGCTGTAGTTCCTGTAAAAAAACAAGCTTGTTATGGGTGTAATATGAAATTAAATGATAGATTTTATTCTGAATTTATAGTTTCTGATGAGATTATGACTTGTCCACATTGTGGAAGAATAATCTATAAGGATGACTCAGCCGAGGCATAATTGTATGGACAAAAGTCCATACAATCAACTATAATGTTTAAATATATTTACTACTTATTATCTTTAGTTATATATTTTTTAGCTATTCCATATTTACTTTTAAAATCACGAAATCCAAAATACTCAAAAGCAATCCCCGCTAAGTTTTTTTTACGAGATAATCCAAAATTTACAGAAAATAAAATATGGTTTCATAGTTGTTCTCATGGAGAAACAGTAGCATTAAAACCAATTTTAGAGAAGTTTAGTCAAGATGAGATAAATTTATCTGTAATTACAAATACTGGATTTGAACAAGGTTTAAAACTTCTGAATAATGTACGATATTTACCTTTTGAATTGTTTTTGCCATTTTGGATAACAAAACAAAAAGTTCTAGTAGTAATGGAAGCAGAGCTTTGGTATATGTTGTTTTTAGTTGCCAAAAATAAAGGGGCAAAAACAATTTTACTCAATGCAAGGATAAGTGATAACTCTTATAACTCGTATAAAAAGTTTTCATTTTTGTATAAACATATTTTTAAATATATTGATAAAATATTTGCACAAAGTGAAATAGATAAAAAAAGATTAGAAGAGCTTGGTGGTACAAATATAGAAGTAATAGGAAACATCAAGTTATCAAATCTTCCAAAAGTTACAAAAAAGTTAGAAAAACCTGATGGTATAATGATAACAGCAGGAAGTACACACAAAGGTGAAGAAGAAATTATCATTAATTCTTGGGATAAAACTATGGGAAAACTTATAGTTGTACCAAGACATCCTGAAAGATTTAATGAAGTATATGAGTTAATAGATAATAAATATAAAAATAGTGATATTACTTATCATAGATATTCTGTAAAATCTGATTTTTCTAGTGATATTATTTTAGTTGATGCTATGGGACAGCTTAACAATATCTATGCTATAAGTGATGTGGTAATTTTAGGTGGTGGATTTATCAAAAGTGCGGGTGGACACAACCCAATAGAACCTGCTTTTTTTGGTACAATACTTATAAGTGGAAAAACTATTTTTAATCAAAAATCACTTTTTGAGTGTGTGAATGATTATTATTTAGTAGAGCAAGAAGAGTTAAAAAATTATTTAAAAGATATAAAAAATTTGAAAAAATCAAGTTTACAAAAAGTAGGTTCAATTGAACCAATAATCCAAGAGATTAAAAAAGGATAAAAAATGGAAAAAGCATATAAATTATTAGCAATACAAGAGGGTATCTCAAATGGAAAAGCTAAAGAGCTTATAGACAAAGGTGTAGTTACTGTAAATGGAAAGAAACTTATGGTAGCTCGTGGAGAATTAAGTGAAGATACTTTTTTTAGAGTAAAAGAGATAGCAAATGCTAGAATTATTTTTGAAGATGATGATATTCTTGTAGTAGATAAACCAGCATTTTTAAATGCTCAAGAAGTAGAGTCAAAATTTCCACAAGCAGTATTGTTAAACAGACTTGATAAAGAGACAAGTGGTGTAATGATGTTGGCTAAAAATGAAGATTTCAGACAAAGAGCAATCAAAGAGTTTAAAAATCATAGAGTTTATAAAGAGTATGTAGCTGTTGTAGATGGGAAAATTGTAGAAGAGGTAGTTATAGATACACCAATCTCAACTATCAAAGGGAGAACTGCAAGAAGTAGAATAGATGAAAAACATGGAAAACCAGCTAAAACTACAGTTATCCCTTATATGGTAGAGGGTCATAAATCAAAAGTAAAAATAGTAATAGAAAATGGAAGAACTCATCAAATCAGAGTACATCTTCAATCTGTAAATATGCCAATAATCGGCGATTTACAATATGGAAAAGCCTCAAGTCAAGTTCAAAGAGTGATGTTGCATAGTAAGATTACTAAAATTTTTGATTATGAGTTTGAAGCGAAAGAGCCAAAAGAATTTTATCATTTTGGATTTTAGTAGCTAATCTCTTTTTTTTCTTGCAGCAACAATTTTTATAAATTGTTGCTTTTTTTTGCTTTTTTTAATCTACTAATACCATCACCATGTCTATCTAAATTCTATTTTTATACAATATACACCCTTTTACCCCACAGTTCAAATGCCCTATCAGGGATAAAAAAAACATCATCACTCTTATCGAGTATCTCCCTATCTATTAAACTATTTATAGCTGATTGCATAACATTTTTAGATAAACTTTGTTCATTTAGAACATCTCTGCTAAATAAACCATTTTTATATTTAAGTATTAATTTAAAAGTCTTTTTTTGATTAACTGTAAATGTATCTAATAATGCTCTGTACATTGAAGTCTTATAATTAAGTATCTCCTTTAATACTTCATCAACTATATCTTCATCAATATTTGTATCTTTAAACTTCAAATGAAGCAAAAAGAAAATATGCTGTATAAGTTTAGTTTCACCATCACATAAATCATATATATGTTGTATAATATTTTCATCTACTTTTAAAAACATAGATACATAATTATAAATATCTTTCACATCAATAGGTTTAAGTTCCATTGGTGTAGCTAATTCATACATAGGAGAACCATACTCAAATAATGAAGTTAGCATATGCCTTTTAGAACCCAAAAAGATATAAGATATATTTTTACTTCTTTTATCTTGTACATATTTTCTAAATAATGCATCTATTTTTTTATCTTTTATAGTTGATATTTGTTGAAATTCATCTATTGCAATAACTATTTTTTTATCTTTTGATATTGTATATATTGATTCAAAAAAGTCCTCAAGTAGCTCTTCAAATTTTAAAGCCGTTACAACTGGTTTTATTCCATACTTCATGGTATTTGGATCAAATGTTGGCTCTACCCTTGTTCTTTTAAATAGGGATGCTAGTTTTTTAATAGATGTTTTAATATCATCTTTATATGATGAAGTTAAACCTTGTAATAATAATGTTGCAAAGTCTTCAGCAGATGTTATATCATATATATCAACATAGATACATAGAATATCTTTTTTAGATTCTTCAATCCTAAGTATTACCTCATTAATCAGTGAACTTTTACCCAATCTTCTTTTACTAAAAATGATAAGATTATTAGAATTTTCTATAAAACTGTTTATGTCAGCCACCTCTGTCTCTCTTCCAAAAAACTCTTTATCACTTGCTATTGTTTCATACGGAAATATGTTCATTACAATACACCTTGCTGGTATTATTTAGTATATTATTTTATATACTAATAGTATTGTAGCATAAGTATATTTAAAAGTATACTATATTGAAAGCTTTTAAAAACAAACAAACTTATAAACGCCATACCAACTCTTTTGATAAAATATGTTAAACTAAATAATCAATTTAGAAAAATCAAAAGGTATGATAAATATTATGAAAAACTTATGGACGAAAGAAGAATCAAGCAACTACAAAACAGACTTAGAACTTCGAGTTTATACTTCACAACTACTTGGTAGAAGTGATGAGTTGGTACTTCATGGGGGTGGAAATACTTCTGTGAAGTCATGTGTTGATGGACAAGATATTTTGTATGTGAAAGGGAGTGGTTGGGACTTAGTGAGTATTGAAAAAGAGGGTTTTGCTCCTGTGGAACTTACTATGCTTCAAGATATGGCAAAAGTTGAAGAGTTAAGTGATAGTGAAATGGTAGCAGCTCAAAGAGAAGCTATGACTGATATTTCTGCACCTAATCCTTCTGTTGAAGCAATACTTCATGCAATCATCCCTTTTAAATTTGTGGATCATACTCATGCAGATGCAGTTGTAACAATCTCTAATAGTATTGATGGGGAGAGATATATAAAAGAAGTTTATCCAAACTTTTTGGTTATCCCTTATGTAATGCCTGGATTTATTTTGGCTCATACTATTTATGAGATGATTCAAGGGCTAGATTGGGAAAGTAGTGAGGGGATAATCTTACTTAATCATGGGATATTTACTTTTGATAATGACGCAAAAAAATCATATGATAAGATGATAGATGCAGTTACACTAGGTGAAAACTTTTTAGAACAAAATGCACCTTTAGTGATAGAAAAGTATATGCCACGAGGGACACTTAATATTGATAAGTTACAACAAATTATAAGTAGTGAAAAAGGGTATGAAGTATTTGTTAAAGTAAATCAATCTCCACTTGCACTTCACTATGCATCAACTAGAAACTTAAAAACATTTGCTACAAGAGGAGTACTAACTCCTGAACATATCATACGAACAAAAAGAGAGCCACTTATCCTTGAAGATGATAATATTCAAAGTGCTATTGATAGATATAAAGAAAACTATACAGAGTATTTCAATCTATTTAAAAAAGATGAGATTATGCTTAACCCATCTCCAAACTGGGTAGTGGTAAAAAACTTCGGTACTGTAAGCTTTGGAAAAAATGAAAAAGAAGCTAGTATCATAGAAGATATCAACAATCACACTATGAGTGCAATGTTAAAAGCAGATATGTTAGGTGGATATGAAAGTATTAGTCAAAAGGATAGTTTCGATATGGAGTATTGGGAACTAGAGCAAGCAAAACTAAAAAAGTAGGGTAAAAAATGCAACAATACTTAATGGCAATAGATGCAGGAACTGGAAGTGTGCGAGCAGTAATATTTGATAGAGATGGAAATCAAATATCAATGTCTCAGCAAGAGTGGATACATAAGCAAGAGCAGGGTGTTCCAAATTCTATGAGTTTTGATTGTGCTACAAATTGGGATTTGGTAGTATCTTGTATCCAAGAGTCTATTAAGTTAGCTAAGATTGAAGCTAAAGATATAGTTGCTGTGAGTTCTACAAGTATGAGAGAGGGGATTGTTCTTTATGATAAAAATGGAGTTGAACTTTTTGCAGTAGCAAATGTAGATGCAAGGGCAACTTATGAGGTAAAGTATCTTAAAGAGGATTTTAAAGGTCTTGAAGAGCAGTTTTATAAAGAATCTGGTCAAACATTTGCTTTGGGTGCAATTCCCCGTATTATGTGGCTTAAAAACAATAAACCAGAACTTTATAATAAAGTGGTAAAAATAGGGATGATAAGTGACTGGATACTTTATAAACTCAGTGGTGTATATTCAAGTGACCCAAGCAACGCTGGAACAAGTGGAATTTTTAGTTTAAAAAATAGAGACTGGATAGCTTCAATGGCTTCAAAAGTGGGATTAAAAGATGATATTTTTCCTACTATTTATGAAGTTGGAGAGGTGATAGGCAAAGTGACTGATACAACCTGTGGACTGAAAAGTTCCACTTTAGTAGTACAAGGTGGTGGAGATGTACAGTTAGGCTCAGCAGGTCTTGGAGTTGTAGAGCTAGGAGATGTTGCGATACTTGGTGGCTCTTTTTGGCAGCAAATAGTAAATATCAAAAGTGATATAACTCCGCCTGAAAATGTAAGCGTTCGTGTAAATCCTCATGTAATTCCAAATCAGTCTCAAGCTGAAGGTATCACTTTTTTTAGTGGTTTAGTGATGCGATGGTTTCGAGATGCTTTTTGTGATATGGAAAAACTTGAAGCTTCACAAAAAGATGTGGATGTTTACGAGATATTAGAAAATAAAGCTTCACAAGTTCCAGTTGGTTCAAATGGAATTATCCCAATTTTTAGTGATAGTATGAAATATGGAAAATGGTACCATGCAGCTCCTAGTTTTTTAAATCTAAGTATTGACCCTAGCGTGTGCAATCGTGCTAGTATGTTTAGAAGTTTACAAGAAAATGCTTGTATAGTAAGTGATATAAACTTAAAAAAAATAGAACAGTTTAGTGGTATAAAAGTCCAAACAATAGTATTTGCAAGTGGGGCTAGTCGTGGGAAACTTTGGTGTCAAATATTAAGTGATGTAACAGGTTGTATTATAAAAGTGCCAAAAGTTACTGAAGCTACAGCTTTGGGTGCTGCGATGGCTGCTGGTGTTGGTGCTGGTATTTACAAAGATTTACAAAGTGCTGCAAAAAAGCTTGTAGTTTGGGATAAAGAGTATCAGCCAAATATGGCTAATCATGAAAAATACAAAGAGATAAAAGATACTTGGCAAAAAGTTTATAATGAGCAGTTAAAGCTAGTAGACAATGGATTAACAACATCAATGTGGAAAGCCCCAGGATTATAAAAGATTAAAAAATATTTGATACAATACAAAAAAATAAAATAAGGAAAATATAAATATGTCAACAATAACAAAAAGAGTAACATTTATAGCAAAAGAGGGTTGTGAAGATAAAATGAAAGAGCTTTTAAGTGCGATGGTACAACCATCAAAAGCAGAAAAAGGTTGTTTATTTTATGAGATCTTTCAATATGAAAATAATAGAAGAAAATTTATGGCTANAGAAACATGGGCAAATGATGAAGCTTTAGATGGACACAAAGCATCTGCACATTATAAAATATATAAAACAAGTTATGAACCATATTGTGAAGATAAATATACAGATGAATTAGAGGTTTTGGGATAGTTGAGAAACTTCTAAAGTAAATTATTTTTTAGATATTAAATTTAATGATAAATTCAGCACCTATATATTTTTCACCTTTATATTCAAAAGTACTATTTTGTGCTTGAATTTCACCATCCATCCCTTTTACAATAAGATTGTAAGTCATATGTAGACCAAGACCTGTTCCTTGACTTTTATGTTTTGTAGTAAAGTATGGATCAAATATTTTAGGTAATATCTCACTTGGTATTCCTCCTGCATTGTCTGTAAAATGTAACAATATAAAATTTTGTTGCTTTTCTATGGTTATGAATATTAGCTTTTCTTTTACATTAGTATTACTACTTAATGCATCTTTTGCATTATTATAAATATTCATAAAACATTGTAATAATTCATTTTTATAACCATTGAGAACTATGTTTGTATCTATATTTTGAATAATATGAATGTTGTGATTTTTTGTAGAAGGTTCAATGAGATTGAGAAGACTTTGTAGAAAATCATTTGCTTTGAATTTGGATTTTACTCTATCTCCTTTTATAAAGTTTGTAAAATCATCTATTGTTTTTGATAAATATTGTACATTGTTGTCAATTGCATCACAAGCATTATATAAAAATTTATCATCAAGTACACCATACTCTTTTTGTACTTTTATACCTGAAGCACTTGTAGAGATTATGGAGAGTGGTTGTCTCCACTGATGGGCAATATTTCCTATCATCTCTCCCATTGATACTAGTTTTGCTTGTTGGAGAAGTTGTTGTTCTTGTTGTTTAAGAAGAGTAATATCTACAATACTTATCAATCGAACATCTCTATTCTTGAAATGATGGCTTTTTAATAATACAGGTATTGAGGAGTTGTCTTTTTTTAAAATACGAAATTCATAAGCTGGAGTATCTGCTTGTAAAAGTTTCTTTTTTGCCATAGTCTGATACTCTTCAGGGACGAATGATAATATCTCTTTTCCTATTAATTCTAATTTTGAATTGTATCCCAAAATATCTACACTACTTTGATTTACCTCAATACAAATCCCTTTTTTAAAAATTGTAATCCCTTCCACTGTTGCGTTGATAATTTCATCAAACTCACTAAGTGATTTTTTTAATATATATTGTTTATAGATAAAAAATAAAAATAAAATAAAAATAAAAATAGAAATATATATTAAAATAGTATAATTAAAAGGTTTGTTAAAAGGTTTAGAAAACCACTTTTCTTGAATAATTTTTTTTGATTCATCTGAAATATTTAACAACATCTTATCTAATATATTTAGAAGTAATATATCATCATCCCTTACTGCGATTGATAATCTATATTGTAATCCAGTATATCCTGCAATTTGTAAAGTATCGAAGTTATATATATTTTTATAATAAGATAATATAGGTAGAGTAGCTATTGTAAAATAAGCATCACCTTTTTCTACAGCTTCAAAAGCATCTTTATATCCTTTTGTTTCTAGTATTTTTACATTTGGATAGAGTGATCTTAATTTACTAATCAAACCACTATTTTCTTTTCTAGATAGTCTTTTATCTATTATCTCATCAAGATAATTTACTAAGGGTTTGTCATTTTTTGTTATGATTGCTAAATTATAAATTGAGTGAGGTTTTGTAAAGTTTGCATAAAGTTTACGATCTTCTGTTTCAATAGCAGCAGGAAGAATATCACATTTTTTATTTTTTAAGTACTCTTGAGATTCTCCCCAAGTTTTTGTTTTGACAAACTGAAATTGCAAACCAGTTTTCCCCCCTATAAGTTTTAAAAGATCTATAGAGATTCCATTTGGTTTACCATCATTATTTGTAAACTCAATTGGTGTCCAATTTGGATTTGTACAAACTTTTACAATTTTATTATTTTCTATATATTCAAGTTCTTGTTGAGAAAAACTTTTTTGTGATATATTTGAGTATTTTTCATAAATTATATTATCTAAATTTGTTTCTTTTGAAGTAAGTCCAGCTAATAGATACACATTGAGAATTTTTTCTAATTTTTCTGTGGTAATCTCTCCTAGTTTATTGTTGCTCGTAAAAGCGAGTTTTTTAAGTTCTTTCCCTTCATAGATATAAGCATCTTTAGATTTGTTTTGAGTATTATATTTTTTATAAAGTAGTTCTGCTGTCTCTTCTATATTTGCAAAAGCATATTTCCACCCTTTTAGGCTTGCTTCTGTAAAGCCTTCAACTATTTTAGGAAATTGTTTAGCAAATTTTTTATTTGTTGCTATAATATCATTGTAAAAATTAAAGCCATAATCTTTTGGCTGGAATATCACAGGTGTGCCACCTAGTTTTTTTAAAACATAGGGTTCATTAGAGATATAAGATGCCATTAAATCAGTTTTACCATTAAGGAGATCTTTTACATCAAATGATGGTTGGAGTATATTAATATCTTTATAATTCACTCCTTGAGAGAAAAGCATAGATAAAATAGAGGTATCAGTTGTTAAATCTATAGTGGACATAAGTTTTTTCCCTACAAAATCATTAACTGTTTTTATATTTGAACTTTTATCAGTAAGTAAAATAAGTGGGGAAGATTGAAAAATAGCAGCTAGAAATATAATATCAGTACTATTGATTACAGCTGTTGGTCTTACTATAGAAAAAGTACTTTTCCATTTTGCAATCTCATCAATCATATTTATCCCATTTTCCCACTCTTTGATAGTAACATCAAGCTCTACATCATTGTAAAAACCTTTCTCTTTTGCCATAATATATCCAGCAAATTGAAATTGGTATTTCCATTGTAATTGCAATGATACTTTCTCATTTGCAATAAGTAAAACAGTGAGAAGATGTAAGGCAATAATAATTTTATTTAACATTTCAAGAGTATAACTGAAACTCAATAAAATATTTATTACATTTGTTGTACAATTATGAAATGAATAAGAAAAAAATATTTTTAACAAATGATGATGGTTGGGATGCAAAAGGTTTAAAAAAACTTATTGAAGTTTTAAGACCGATTGCACACCTTATGATTGTTGCACCTGCAGCAGAAAAATCAGCTTCTGCTCATAGTATGACCCTAACACGACCTATGAAACTTATAGGGGTTGATGATGATTATTATAAGATGGATGATGGGACACCTACTGATTGTGTTTTTATTGGGTTAAATAATTTATATGATACAGAAATTGGGGATAAGCCTGATTTAGTAATAAGTGGCATAAATATTGGTTCAAATATGGGTGAAGATATTACTTATAGTGGAACAGTAGCAGGTGCAAGTGAAGCAGTACTTCAAGGGATACCTGCCATTGCAATAAGTCAAGTTTTTAATGACCTCAATAATGTGAATAAAGATGCATGGGAATATGAATTAGCATGTAGTGTGATTAAAGATATTGCACAAAAAATTTTAGAGGGTAATTTCCCTTTAGGAAAAAGAAAAATTATAAATATTAATATTCCACCTTGTGGTATAGAGGGGTATAAAGGGATAAAAATAACAAATGCAGGGTATAGAGAATATGGAAATGATTCTCATAGATATACAAGCCCAAGAGGTGAAGAAGTTTATTGGATAGGGTTACATCCACTAATATGGCAAAAAGTAGATGGGAAAATGTGTGATTTTGAAGCAATTAAAGATAATTATGTTTCAATAACGCCTGTGCAACTTGATATGACAAGTTACAATGATATAGAAAAATTAAAGGAATGGATACAATGAAAAATAGCTTTTACGATGAGTTATTAGGTGATATAAATAAATTAGTTGGTGATTTAAAAGATGAAAATGAATTGATTAAAATTTTAAAAAAAAGATTAACTAAAAAAGAGTTTCGATATTATAAGTTAAAAGTTGAAAATGCTACAACCAAGGATATGATAAAAGAGTTAAGTGTTGATAATGAGAGATTTGAAGAGATAGAAGCACAAACTATTCATAAACTAAATCAAGAAAAAATTAAACAGGAACTTACTTTATCATGAATTTTTTTAAAGCAATAATTTTCTTTGCTTTTTTGGTAATATTTATTGCAGGTTGTTCAACTAAAATCGAACAAAAACCACATTTAACAAAAGCAAATTTAGAAGAGGTTAACTGGGAAGAGCTTAAGGGCTTTGAAAATGATAATCTTGAACTATCTTTTGAAGTTTTTAAAAAAGCGTGTACAAAATCTAAAAGATATGATACCTTAAAAGAGATATGTAATAAAGCAACTCAATTAGATATAAAAGATTCAAAAGAGTTTTTTACACAATTTTTTACACCATATAAACTTTTGGATGATAACAATGTTGAAGAGGGTTTGATAACAGGATATTATGAACCTATTTTACATGGAAGTTTAATACAAACAGATGTTTATAAATACCCAATATATAAAACACCTACAAATCTACTAACTGTAGATTTTTCCAGTTTATATCCTGAATTAAAAGATTATAGATTACGAGGAAAAATTGTTGGCAATAAAGTAATTCCTTATGATAGTAGAGAAGATATAGAGACACAAAGTCATCTAGAAGCGATTTGTTATGTAGATGATAAAATAGATCTATTTTTTTTACATATTCAAGGGAGTGGAAAAGTGCAACTTGAAGATGGAACAATCATCAATATTGGATATGCGCAACAAAATGGAAGAGGCTACTATCCAATAGGAAGAAAACTTATAGAAGAGGGACATATAGCTAAGGAAGATATGTCACTACAAGCTATTAGAAAATGGCTCAAAGAAAATCCAAAACAGATTGATGCTATACTTAATCTTAATGAGAGTTATATCTTTTTTCATAAAAGTGATAAAACTGCAACAGGAAGTTTAGGTGTTCCTCTTGTTGCAAATAGAAATTTAGCAGTTGATAGGAGTTATATACCATTAGGATTTCCAGTATTTATTGATACAACCAATCCTCTTGATGAAACACCTATTCAGCAGCTTATGGTAGCAGCTGATACGGGTGGAGCAATAAAAGGTGAAATACGTGCAGATTTTTTCTTTGGAAATGGGAAAAAAGCAGAAAAACTTGCAGGTATAATGAAACAAAAGGGAAGTTTGTATATACTTATACCAAATAACATAAAAGAAACAGATGAGAATGATGAAGGATAAAGAGTGCATATAACAAATAAAATTTCTAACTTATTTCATAAATTTGCAACTTATGAATTTCCTAAAACGGTACAAAATATTATAAATATAGGGTATGTAAAGTTTTTGGGATTAGATATGAGAGAGTTTAAAGATCCCAAAAGTTATCGAACTTTAAATAAGCTTTTTACACGAGAATTAAATATACCAAGAGAGGTAGATCATAGTTTAGATAATTTTATAAGTCCAGCAGATAGTTTTGTTACACAATGTGGTCAAATAGAAGATGAAACAGCTCTTCAAATCAAAGGGATGAGTTATAGTGTAAGAGAGTTGCTTACAGATGAAATTTTGTATGATAATTTAGAAAAATTAAAAGAGGGTTCTTATGCAAATTTTTATTTAAGCCCAAAAGATTATCACAGATATCATGCTGTTTATAATTGTCAAATAACAAAGTTAGTTCATGTACCAGGGAAATTGTATCCTGTTAATCTTACATACCTTCACAAACAAGAAAATCTTTTTATTGAAAACGAAAGAGTCGTTTTAGAGTGTAAAATAAACGAGGATAAATTGTTTTATATGGTTTTTGTTGGAGCATTGAACGTTGGAAAAATGGCTTTTACGTTTGAGGAAAAAGTATCTACAAATAGTGATATAATTTATCCAGTAACATATGAGTATGAAGATTTATACGTAAAAAAAGGTGATTGTCTTGGGTATTTTGAGATGGGTTCAACCGTATTGTTATTTTGGGAAAAAGATATGGTTAAATTAAATAATATTATCAATACGGAAGTAAAATTCTCAAATATTATTGCTACAGTAAACTAATAAAAAAAAGGGAGAAATGGTGATGTATAGATTTAAACTAATAATTTTATTTTCACTTACAACTTTTTTATTTTCAAAAGAGTTAATTACACCAATACCTTTGGAAATTGAGTATGATAAAGAAAAAGCTTTTTTAGGGAAAAAACTTTTTTTTGATACAAGATTAAGTGAAGATAATAGTATAAGTTGTGCAAGCTGTCATATACTAGATGAAGGTGGAGATGATAATTTACAATTTTCAGTAGGTATAAATGGACAAATAGGAAATATAAATTCGCCAACAGTTTACAATAGTGTATTTAATATAGCTCAGTTTTGGGATGGAAGAGCTTCAACATTGCAAGAACAAGCACATGGTCCAATTGAAAATCCAATTGAGATGGGGACACAGATAAATAAAGTAATCAAAAAACTTCAAAAAGATACAATTTTAAAAAAAGAGTTCGATGAACTTTATAAAGAGGGAATCTCTGCACATAGTATCACAGATGCAATAGCACATTTTGAAACAGCATTAACTACTCCAAATGCACCTTTTGATAAATATTTAAAAGGAGATGAAAAAGCTATCGATGAAGATGCAAAAGAGGGTTATAAACTTTTTGTGGAATATGGATGTATCTCTTGTCATAATGGCGTGAATATAGGAGGTAATTTATTTCAAAAAGTTGGTTTAGTAAAAGAATTTGAAACGACTGTTAAATCACTAGGAAAATATGATGTTACGGGAAATAAATTTGATATTAATTATTTTAAAGTTCCTACATTAAGAAATATTTCTAAAACTTCACCATATTTTCATGATGGTTCAATCTCTGATTTACAATCTGCAATTAAAGTTATGTTAAAGATTCAACTAGGTGTAGTTGCTTCTTCTAGTGAGATAGATAAAATCGCAAAATTTTTAAAAACACTTGATGGTGAAATTCCAAATATAATACGAAGTAGTAATTAGTATGAAAAAACCGATAATATTTTCGATACTTTTTTTAATTGGATTATTATTTTTAGCATATAACAAATATGATACAAAAGAGAAAATAACTAACTATTTTTATGTTAGTGAAAAACTTGGAAAAATTTATGCTCTTAATAATAATTTAGACCTTTTTAAAAGTAATATTTTACATTATAATAATTATGATCATATTGAAAAAGATATAAAAGATATAAAGAAAAACTTTTCTTTTATATCTTCAAATAATTCTATTCAAGATACTAATTTTAAAATAACTTTAGAAAAATTACAAAAAGATTTTGAGAAAAAGATATTTATTATTCAAAAAATAAAGTCTTATAATGCAATATTAAATAACTCTTTTCGATATATTCAAAAACTAAAATATAAGATAGAATCAAGAGAGTTAATAGAGCTGTATTTCACTATCTCAATTTTAGATAAAAATGAAAATATCAATTACTCTGAATATTTAAATAAAATAGATACAATAAAAACTAAAAATCGTTCTGAAAAAATCTTCTTATCCCATGCAAAAATATTATTTAATTATTTTAAAAGTATGTCATTAATACTTGAAGAAGATACAGAGTTACAGATATTAGATAAGTTGCAAAATCTAATGGATGAATATGATAGTTTATCTCATGAAAATATAAATAAAGCATATATTTTAGTAGTAACATTATTTATTTTACTGATTCTTTCTGTTTTTTTATACTTGTATGATGCCTATAAAATATATACTAAACAAAAAGATTTAAAAAAGTTCAGAAACACTATCGAAAACAGTGATAATATAATAATCACAACAGATAAATATGAAAATATAAAGTTTGTAAATAGAGCATTTACCCAAAATTATGGTTATACAACTGATGAGGTAGAAGGGAAAAAACCTTCTATATTACAATCAGGTGAACAGGATGATAAGTTTTACAAAGAACTTCATGATACTATTCATAATGGTAAGAAATGGGTGGGTGCATTTATCAATCTTAATAAATCAGGTGAAAAACAATATGAGAAAGCTTCTATAACACCTATTTTTGATGATAATGGAGATATAGAAGAGTTTGTAGCTATTAAATTAAATATTACAAAAGAGATAGAAACACAACAAGCTTTACGAGAAAATGAACAAATGATGATGCAACAGTCAAAAATGGCAAGTATGGGAGAGATGCTTTCAAATATTGCACATCAATGGAGACAGCCATTATCAATTATCTCCACAGTTGCTAGTGGGGTTAAGGCAAAAAAACAATTTTCTACTCTTAGTGATGAAGAACTTATAAAATATATGGATGATATAGGAAATTCAGTACAATTTTTATCAAAAACGATTGATGATTTTAGAGATTTTTTTAAACCAGATAAACAAAAAGTTGAATTTAGTGCTATAAGTGTTGTTGATAGAAGTTTAAAAATTTTAGAAGCAAGTTTTAAAAATAATAATATTGAGATAATTAAAAAAGTTCAAGATGTAAAACTCATTCAATTAGATGGAGAATTGATGCAGGTTTTAATTAATGTATTAAACAATGCAAAAGATATTCTTAAAGAAAATGAGATAGAAAACAGAGTAATAGAGATACAAGTATACCAAAAAAACAATAGAGCTATTTTTACGATTCATGATAATGCTGGAGGAGTTCCAACAAATATTGAAGAACATATATTTGAACCATATTTTACAACGAAACAAAAGTCTCAAGGTACAGGGATAGGGCTTTATATGTCTCATCAAATTATCACAAAACATATGGAAGGTTTTATTAGTGTTGAAAATACACCAATAACCTATAAAAATAAAGAGTATATTGGTGCAAAATTTATTTTAGATATACCGTTAAAATAATTTAAATAATAGTTTGGTGCAAAATAGAACATTTGGAAAGTGTTGGAGGATTCTCAAGTTTAGCATGAGAAAAAATATCATCAAAACTATATATTAAACTATCATAAATATATACATATATTTCATCTCCAATCTCTAAAAAAGTAGTTTCTCCAAATTTAGTATAACTTGTAGCCCCAATACTTATTATCAAACCTTCTGGATAGTTGCATTGTTTTATGTAGCTATTTAAATCTTCAAGTGGACCTTCCTCTTTTTGGGTATTTAATTTATTGATAATCCAATCTTTTAATTGTGTATAAAAATAGTTATATGTTTCCACAGCACTATCTTCACCATAAGGATAAACTATACCATCTCTTTTGAGAAAAGAAGCTATGTGATAACTTCCCATAACTCCACCTTTTTCAAATCTATCTATAGGAATTATTTGAGATGAGATACCTTTTGTTTCTTTTCCCCAGTTTTTTTTCTCACTTATCTTTTTAGCACCTTCTTTTCTTATACTACAATCATTATAAGCTGTAAAAAAATTTGGGATAATATCTTTTACTTGATTGTTTTCATAAATTATTTCACATATAAGTGCAACTTCAGGTTCCATTTGAAGATTTCCATCTTCAGTTCTTGGGTGTCTAATATGTTCACTTGAAAGGGGATAAGTTCCTAAAAAAGACTTATTAAGAGGCAAATAAAAAGGGAATATTCCTTTTGGTGCTTTTTGATCTTCTACTTTTACATTGGTGAAATCACTAGCTTCTCCTGCTTGTTCTAAGTGGTGTGCAAAATTTCCTGCTATTCCAAAACCTATATATTTTTTTAAATGTTGTTTACTCATATACTCTTCTTCTTAAGTTATTTTTTTTGATTGTAACATAACTTGTTTTATGCTAGTATATCACAAATAAAAAAAAGGATATAAAGTGTCAACAACAACACAAATAGAAACAATCGAATTATCTGGAACAAAAAAAGGTGTAATCAGTATTGTAAATATTACAGAACCTTATGGTGTGGGAACAGATGCAGTTACAAGTATTGGTATTGCTTTAGTTGGTGATGATGTTGAGTGGAAAGTTCATATTCCTAAAGAAAACTTAGATGCAGTAATAGAGGCATTAAAAAAAGCAAAATAGTAAAAGAATTATATGTCATACAAAAAAGTAAAACTAAATCATATCGCTAGAAAAGCGTTAGAGTTTGGACATACCTATAGTTATCCAATATTTTATAACGAGAGTAAAGATATCTTTAAAACTCTTATTGAAAAAGATTCAAGTTTTGTGCAAAAAACACAAGAAAAAATTGAGAAATTGAAACTTAGAGATTTATATGTATTAACGAAGGATCACCCTCTTTATGAAAGAGATACACAAGGCTATATCGCGAAAATTATTAGTGATATTACTGTATCAACTATATTAAAGTCTGAAATAATTCACGATATGGCAACAGACACCATCAACGAGCTTTTTTCTGGTGAAGTAAGTAAAGCTAAAATTGATAGAGCAGATGAGTTGGTAAATGATACTATTCAGTTGATACTTAATGATGACTTAGCAGCACGAGCTATGTTGGGTGTAACTTCCTATGATTATTATACCTATACTCATTGTGTGAATGTATCTATTTACGCTTTGGGATTTGGTGCTTATTTAAAACTAGATCAAAAGAAACTCAATATCTTAGGTCGTGCTGGTATTTTACATGATTTGGGTAAGGAGAGAATTCCAAATGATATTGTCAATAAGAATGGAAGACTTACTGATGATGAATTTAAAATAATGAAAAATCATCCCACATATGCTGTAGATATTTTAAGAGAGCTTGGGGAAACAAATCAACTTATTTTAGATACTATAGAACAACATCATGAAAAACTAGATGGTTCTGGATACCCAAAAGGACTTAAAGCGAATGAGATATATATTTTATCTCAAATTATTACAATAGCAGATATTTTTGATGCTTTAACTACAAGAAGGTCTTATAAAGATGCTCTAACAACTTTTGAAGCACTTTCAATTATGAGAAATAAGATGACGGCTGAATTAAATGAACACTTGGTAGCAGAATTTACGATATTTATGAGGGATAGAAAAGATAGAATTGGTAAAAATAAGTAGGATAATTTCCAAAAAGCTTATTCATATTACATTAATCTTAATATGATAGTATTATAACTTAAAATTAAAACAAGGGTGGTGGATGAAAAATATTTTATTAATGTTACTTTTCATAACTTCGTTATTTTCAGATGATGGATTTCTCGAACCAGACAAAGCTTTTCAAACAACAATTACAAAAAATGATAATGGGGTAGAGTTTAAAATAGTTTTAGATAAAACAATCTATTTGTATGATGAGTTTTTAAAAGTTTCAATCAAAGAACCAAAACTAATAGATATAACAAAAGAACTCTCTATTGCTAAACCAGTGGAGTATGACGGTTTTCAAGTACATTTTCATGAAGTTGTTATTCAAGTACCACAAAGTTTAATAGATGCAAAAATTGGTGCTGGAAATAATTATACTTTAGAGCTAGGATACCAAGGGTGTTCAAAAATGGGTTTATGTTATTCCCCTATGTCAAAAGAGTATAAATATGATATTACAATGGCAGTTACATCAAAAGAAACTTTATCTAAGGAAGTTATAACAACTGCAAATAAACCTGTAAATGAAACAGATGCTATTGCCCAAACTTTAAAAAATGGGAGTATTCTTTTAATACTTGCTACATTTTTTGGATTTGGATTATTGCTTGCTTTAACACCATGTATATTTCCTATGATTCCTATATTGTCTGGTATTATTGTAAAAGAGTCAAATAAAGCAGATGGGAAGATGTCTGCTGGTCGTGGATTTTTCCTTTCACTTGTGTATGTTCTTTCTATGGCTCTTGCATACACAATTGCAGGTGTGTTAGCAGGAGTATTTGGTGCGAATATTCAAGCGATGCTTCAAAACCCATATGTAATAGTTGCATTTGTTGGTATTTTTATAGCATTGGCTTTTTCAATGTTTGGATACTATGAGATAGGACTTCCAGCTTCTTGGCAAACAAAATTAAATAAAACAAGTGATGAGAGTAGCAAAAAAGGTGGTCTTGTTGGTATTGCAATTATGGGATTTATTTCAGCACTTATTGTTGGACCTTGTGTTGCACCACCACTTGCAGGAGCATTAGTTTATATAGGTCAAACAGGTGATGCAGTATTGGGCGGACTTGCTTTATTTGTGATGAGTTTAGGTATGGGTATGCCACTTCTAGCTATTGGAATTGGGGCTGGTAAATATATGCCAAAACCAGGTGGATGGATGACAACTGTATCAAAAGTATTTGGTGTAGTAATGTTAGGGGTTGCTATTTGGATGCTTGATAGAATTGTACCATTTGTAGTTACAACAATACTTATTATGATACTTGCTATGGGAAGTGCATTTTATTTAATCAAAAATGGAAATAAATTTGGAAAAGTAGTAGCTGTTATTTTGATGTTAGCTTCATCATATTTTTTAATGCAAACAATGACTGCAAAAGAAGATAAGCTTCACTATACTTATGTAAAAACTGTTGAAGAGTTTGACAAAGTGGTANCACATTCTAAAAAACCTGTTATGATTGATTTTTGGGCGACATGGTGTGTAAGTTGTAAGGAGCTTGATAATATCACTTTTAAAGATCCAGTTGTACGAGAAGAGCTTAAAAACTATCTTTTAGTAAAAGTTGATGTGACAAAAAATACAGATGATGATAAAGCATTGATGAAAAAGTTTAATCTTTTTGGACCGCCTGCACTTATTTTTTATGAAGATGGTGAAGAAAACAAAAACAAAAGAATCATTGGTTTTAAAAATGCTGAAGATTTCTTAAAAATAGTAAAATAAGTTAGAATGGATTTAATTTCTTATATAGATAGAGGAGGGGTAATAGTATATATTTTGATAATTATGAATATTATTGGATTTACTATTATGCTTTGGAAATCTTTTGTTTTTTTTATAGCCAATATGAATATAAATCAAATTGCACANGATATAATATCAAGTTTACGACTTACAAAAGAATATGAGATAGCTCAAGTTCAAGCAACAGTTGCTCTTCGTGTAAAAAAATTAGAAACAGGACTAAATACAGTAAAACTTGTAGCTTCACTATCTCCTCTTATTGGACTTTTAGGAACTGTTGTTGGTATTTTAAATGCTTTTGATAGTATAAGTCATCTAGGACTTGGTGATCCAACAGTTTTTTCAAGTGGAATTAGTATTGCTCTTATTACGACTGTGGCAGGTCTTCTTGTATCTATTCCTCATTATATAGGATACAACTATTTTATAGGTAGCTTAGATAGTATGGAGATAAAACTAGAAAAGATAATTCTTGATAAGATAGACTAAGAGATTATGAGATATAAAAAAAGAGAGATTCTTACCCCTGATTTAACACCATTAATAGATATAGTTTTTATACTTTTAATCTTTTTTATTGTAAGTTCTGTCTTTAAAAAAGAGGAGTTAGCACTAAACTTATCACTTCCTAGTTCAAGTGCTAAAGAGTTAGAGATAGAGATAAAACAATTAAATATAGAACTTTCTCCTACTTCTTTAGCATACTTAGGAAAACAGATTGATTTTGCACAATTAGATATACAACTAGCAAATGTCACAAAAAAAGATATGCCTGTGATTTTGCGAATAGATAAAGAGGTAAAATATAATAGACTTATTAAAGTTTTAGATGCTCTTCAAAAATACTCTTTAAATAACCTAGCTTTAGTGACACAAGAGAATTAGGTAAAAGCTTTTACAATATTTTCAAGTGAGATTTTAAGCTCATCAAATGGCAAAGCAACATTTATTCTAAAACAT
>JGI24724J26744_10000448_pt1 | contig 30534 bp, 27 predicted proteins | sample Cruoilmetagenom7_FD_26744 | JGI IMG/M metagenome (IMG submission 26744) | reverse complement strand
GACGGCTTCCACAACACAAAGTCCATCGGATTGCGTTTGTAGGGCGCGACTTCGACCCGTGCGCCGGCGATCATATCTTTGATAGAGCGCCCTGAAAGGGCACCATATTCCTGATAGCTTTCGACCGCAAACAGCACATGCCCCTCGGCCACGTAGGCGTGGCCCGAGGCAATCAACCCCTCAATCATCGCTACCATCTGCGGGATGAACTCTGTCGCGCGCGGCATCTGGTCTGGTTCCTTGGCACCAAGCGCTGCCATATCCTCCAAAAACCACTGAATGGTTTCATCCGTGATCTCACCTATCGAGCGCCCCGTTTCAGCCGCCCGCGCATTGATTTTATCATCAACATCGGTGAAATTACGCACATAGGTCACGTGTTCATCGCCATAAACATGACGTAGCAACCGGTTCAGCACGTCAAACACCACCACGGGCCGCGCGTTGCCCAGATGGGCACGGTCATAAACCGTCGGGCCACAGACGTACATGCGCACATCATTGGCATCTATCGGCGTAAATAGCTCTTTTTTGCGAGTCTTGGTGTTGTGCAGTTTAATCTCGACCATGTCTTCCTCATCAAACGGTATTCACCCGCGGGCTTATCAAGTTCGATCTGTGTTGGAAAACGAAAAGAATGGCCCGCGTGACGTATGTCAGCTGGTAATGCAGGTGCAAATACAAATGGCGCTGTTCTGTTTCATGGTTCTACCCTAACGCGGGCAACAGATTTTGTCACCCCTTGTCAAAATCACGCGCTATCGCGTCAGCGACAAGAACAGCTTGGGCAGCTTTTCCGGCAGGCTTTCAACGCGATCAATGACGGCGAAATTGTTACGTCCGAAAATGTCCGCGATGTAGTCGTCGGCTTTGGGGTCCAGACTGATACAATAGGTCGTAACACCTTTGTTGGCCAACTCCCCGACCGCCAGATGGGTGTCGTCTTGCAGGTATTTAGGGTCTGCGACATCGATGTCATGCGGCTCGCCGTCGGTCAGGACCAGCAGCAGCTTTTTCTCTTCAGCCCGATGGGCTAAATATTCCCCCGCATGCCGCAAGGCAGCCCCCATCCGGGTCGAATCTCCTGCTTGCATAGCGCCCAGACGGGCCTTTGGGGCGGCCCCCCAAGGCTCGTTAAACCCCTTAAAGTGGGAATAGCGCACCTCAAAACGGGTGTTGGAGGAAAATCCGGCAATCGCGAACGGGTCCCCCAGCGCTTCGACAGCGGTCGCCAGCAATGCCGTCGCCTCTTGGCTCAACTGCAAAATGCTGGCGTCGGCACCTTCAGGGGTGTCGTTGATGGATTCAGACAGGTCCAGCAGCAGTAAAACCGAAATATCGCGCCCGTCTTTGACGTGACTTTGGTGGATGCGGGTGTCGGGCGTGGTGCCGATGCGAAAATCGATCGCGGCACGGATTGCCACATCAATATCCAGATCGTCGCCCTCTTCCTGATAGCGAATTCGTTTGCGTTGTTGAGGTTTTAACAGGTCAACTATCTGCTTTAACTGACTGATGAGGCGCTGATGTTTGGCCAGCAACCCATCAATCAGACCCGCATCCCCCTGTGGCTGGATCGCCTCATAAACCGTAGCCCAGTCGGGGCGGTAATTCTGGATTTGATAATCCCATTCCGGATAATGGCGCGGCGGTAGCAACCCGTCGTCTTGGGTTTGCGCATCGCGATCAGCTGTGTTGTGATCAGAGTGAAACTCGTCATCATGTTCGGGTTCTTCAAGGAAAATCCACAGATAGCGGTTGTCATCACGATAGCTGACTTCGGTGTCTTCAAACCAGACCTTGGACTGGCGAAAACTGTGTTCATGGTTGTCGCGGAGCCAGTGAATGCCAAGTTCAATGCTTTTGCTGGCATCATGTGGGTCCGTGGCAAATGCGGTTCGGAATTTGGCCACGGCCTCAAGCAAAGACGGGTCAGAATAGCGGTGATCGGGGTTTAGAAGCGCGTAAGAAAGCATCGCCAACCTGTGACGGATGCACGACCAGCCATCTGGGCAAGACCCCGGTTTTGGCATCGGGTGTAGCGACAGCCAAAGCTTGCGCAAGCCAGGCAATTTTTGCATGGCCAGATGTTCAATGCGGGCATCCTCGAATGTTTCGATACAGATATGTTGAAAAACACTATAGTTATCAGCGAGATACGGCTTTGACCAAATTTTATGGGCCACCATATGAGCAATCATCGCGCGATAGCGGTTGATGCCGGACACACCGTTCCAATCTTCAAACACATCGGGGATATGCAACCCTTGGCGGTCCAGATGCGGGCGCGGTTTGCGTTCGGTTTCAAAGGCTTCGGAATAGGGGCGATATTCGACGTCTTCGTCCCAAAACGCGCGGGCAAACAGGCGCAACTGGCGCTCATGGTCCATGAACAGAGTGCCATTGCGTTCCTTCACCAACATGGCCTTGGCGTCGGCACTTTGCAGGCTAAAATAGTCCGGCAAGCGGTGCGGATGATCGCGGTAAACGCGGATGCCGTAAGTGATCCAGTTGTTCACACCAGCCATCGACAATTGACCAAACAGATAAGGCGCGCGTTCCACAAGGGCGGTGGTGCCCTCCTTGGCCTCAAGCGTCATTTTGCGCACCAAACCGAGCCAGCCACGCAAGGAGTCACCGCTGTTCAGCCGTCGCGCAATTGCTGGCAGTGTGGCCAAAAACGGTGCATAGGCCCCGCGCACCGCGTTTTCCGACAAATAGGCGGCTGTTGCGGCGATTTCGGGGATGATATCGGGGTCGGAATGGCGCACGACCTCGGGGATTTCATCGAGAAAGATCAACACCAGTTCGGTGCCCCGCCCCAATGCGGCCACCCGATCAGCCCCCGCAAGCCACGCCATAAGGCCCGCGTCATCCAGCACGCTTTGGGCGTTGTGTAGGGCGTCCTGAAAAATATCGTCGATTCGTTTGACCGTGCTGTTCAACCGGTCGCGCCAAATCTGGGTTTCAGGTGTCATGCCATCCCTCCGCAGGTTCAAACGTTAGCCAAGAACCAATTCAACCGCCGCGTCCAACGTCGCCCTGATGTCAGCGTCGTCGGTCAACGGTCGCACCATGGCCATTTTGCAAGCCTCGACCGGATCAACCCCTTTGCCGATCAGCATGGCAGCATAGACCATCAGACGGGTAGAGATGCCCTCATCAATACCGTGGCCCTTTAGGTTGCGGGCGCGATGCGCGATATCGACCAGCTTGCTGGCCAATGCCGCCTCAACTCCGCCTTCACGGGCAACGATGGTGGCCTCGATTGCCGCGTCAGGATAGTCAAAATCAAGCGCTGTGAACCGTTGTTTGGTGGATTGCTTAAGGTCCTTCATCAGGCTTTGGTAACCGGGATTATAGGAAATCACCAACTGGAAATCCGGATGCGCCTCCAGCAGTTCCCCCTTTTTATCCAGTGGTAAAACACGGCGATGGTCGGTCAGCGGGTGGATTACAACGGTGGTGTCTTGACGGGCCTCGACCACCTCGTCCAGATAGCAGATCGCGCCGATGCGCGCAGCCACCGTCAGCGGGCCGTCCTGCCAGCGGGTGCCGTTTTCATCCAGCAAAAACCGCCCCACCAGATCGGCCGCCGTCATGTCTTCGTTACAGGCCACGGTGATCAGTGGTTTCTGCAATTTCCACGCCATAAATTCAACAAAACGCGATTTACCACAGCCGGTCGGGCCTTTGACCATCACCGGTAGACGGCACTCATAAGCGGTTTCATAGAGCGGAATTTCATTACTGGTTGCCTGATAATAAGGTTCTTTTGAGATGCGAAACTGGTCTGTGGCGCTCATTTTATCACCCCTTTTTTATGTGCTCTTCATGAAAAAAATGCGCATGCGGCACTTTATTGATAAAGAGGTCCCTACCCCGCCATGGTGACGGGGTAGGGCAAAGGCATGTGCTTACTTATGCACACCCAGTTTTTCGCGCCAACCCGGATAGAGTTGATCCGCATCTGACGAGAAGGATTCAAACGCGCCGCGCATTTCTTTATGCTCTTTGGCGAATTCAACCAGATCAACACCGCCCTGCCAAGCCTCATAAGCCTGCCGCAGCGATGTAGCCCCGTCAGCGATGCCGTCCTTGTGGCCCAATGCACCGCCACCTGATGTCTGGATCACGTTACAGTGGCCAAGATTTTCAAAGAAACCAGGCAGACGCAGCGCGTTCATACCGCCCGAGATGATCGGCGAGGTCGGCTTCATACCTTCCCATTCCTGATGGTAATGTGTGCCCATGACGCTATCGCCCATCAACATGTCGGCCAGCACTGTATCGCTGTTATAGCCTTCCATTTTGCCAAAACCCATGGTGCCGGTGTGGATGCCGGATGAACCCGACATACGCGCCCATTTCATATGTGCCAAAGCGGTGTAACCGCGGTTCGACTCTTCACCCGTCACCATACCATGACCGGCGCGGTGATAGTGAATGAACTGATTGCCAAAGTGACGGCGTGCCGTTGTGACCATACCACAACCGCCGACAAAACCGTCAACCAGCAGGGCAACATTTTCAGCTAGGAAACCGAACTGCTCCAGAACATATTCACCACGTGCGATCATCTCATTAGGATCATCTGCTGTGATGTTGGCCGAGAATAATTTGGCTTGGCCAGTGTCGTCCATCGCGCGTTTCATCGAATCCACGATCAACGGAATGGATTCTTTCATCGGGGCGTAAACCTGATTGCCTTGTGGTTCGTCATTCTTGATGAAATCACCGCCCAGCCAGAACTGATAACAAGCCTCGGCAAATGGTTTCGGTCGCAGGCCCAATTTTGGTTTGATGATCGTGCCAACAACCATGCCACCGTCTTCCAGCGGACGACCCAGAATGCGCCACATGTCTTTAATGCCACGGTTGGGGCCATCAAACAGGCGCAAGAAGTTCGGCGGCACATAAAAGTCGAGCAATTTGGCGTATTCAACATCACCCATCGCCTGATTGTTACCGATCATACAAGTCATCAAAGACACAACCATGGCGCGGCCATCGGTGATGTTCCGATCAAACAAATCGATTGGGAAAGCGATTTTCATCAGCTCTTTTTCTTCATCAATCTCATAGCAAATCGCATCCAGACCCATGGCAAAATCGTCGGTTGTGGTGGTCGCCACGTTGGTGCCGGTGGATGATTCCGCGCAAAAGTGCGCGGCGGTGCCGATGTAATCAAAGAAACCGGCAGCCGGTTTCATTTTATAGGCCCCCAGAACGTGTTTGCCTGCAGCCATCAGGTCTGCTTCTTTAAGGGTCAGGTCGCTGTAACGACTGGTTTGGTCTAACATGGTGTCCTCCTCATTTGGTCAATCTTTGTGCGGGTCCCCGTATGGTGGACTTGGTATCTGATTCGGAATATAAAGAATAATCGATTGTATCTACTGAACATATAGAGCCGTATCTATGAATGGATTACCCCTCTCCCAAACCTTGCCCCATGTGTCGCTGCGCCAGTTGCAAATTTTTGAAACAGTGGTGCGGCTGGATGGGTTCACAAAGGCAGCCGATGCGCTGCACCTGAGCCAGCCAACGGTGTCCATGCAAGTGGACAAGCTGAGCAAAACGCTGGGCTTGGCGCTGATGGAACAGGTGGGGCGCAAGATGCATCTGACAAATGCGGGCCGCGAGGTTTATGCCCTGACGCAAGATATTTTGGGGCGCGTCGGTGCCTTGGGCGATTTGGCGGATGAATTGAACGGCGTCATCAAAGGTGAGCTGCGCCTTGCGGTGATCACAACGGCGGCCTATTTTATGCCACATCTGTTGGGGTCCTTTGTCGAGGCCCATCCCGAAGTACAGCCGCGTCTGACCATCACCAACCGGGCCGAAGTGTTGGAGCGATTGCGTTCCAATCAGGATGATCTGTTGATTATGGGACAGGTTCCGGACGAGATCGCGGTCAAAGCCTATCCGTTTATTGACAATGAAATGGTCGTCGTTGCCGCCCCTGATCACCCGTTGGCGGGGCAGCGCAATGTGTCGCTCAAACAGATCAGCAATGCGCGGTTTTTGGTGCGTGAACCGGGGTCAGGCACCCGAAAAGCGGTTGAACGCATGTTCGCAGTGCAGGATTTGGCAATCATACCTTATATGGAACTGGGCAATGCAGAGGCGATCAAACAAGGGGTAATGGCGGGGCTTGGAATATCGGTTTTGTCACGACGCAATCTGGGGCTTGAGCTCAGCAACAATCATATCGTTGTGCTGGATGTGGTCGGCTTTCCGTTGATCCGCCGTTGGTATGCGGTGCATCTGCGCGACAAGAAACTCTCCTTGGTGGCGCGCAGTTTTCTGGACAGTCTGATTGCGGACGCCAATGCTGCTATGATCAAAGACTAGGCCGGATTGGGCAAGTTGCTGCCGCCGGGTTATTTCTCGGGCGTGACAAACAAAACGGAAACGGTTTATAACGACCGAAACACGCAAAAATCAGGACACCCCCATGACCAAACCCGTCGAGGACAGCACCGCAGCCCGCGGTATTTCCCCCGTTATACTTAGCCTTTTGACAGCACTCTTTATCATGGCGGCCTACAACAATACGTTCTGGGCCAACGGGAACCGGATATTTGAAGGCGACATGGTACACCTATCCTTGTTCGGGGTCGCCGTGTTCGGGCTGGTGTTGTTCATCATCGCATTGTTTTCCAGCAAATGGCTGCAAAAACCGTTCCTGATTTTGCTGCTGATGACGGGCGGTGTGTCGTCCTACTACATGGACACGCTGGGGGTGATGATCAATCGCGAGATGATCCAGAACGTGGTGACCACCACGCTGCAAGAGAGCAAACACCTGATCACCTTCAGTTTTATCAGCCATGTGGTGATTTACGCGATCCTGCCCTCGCTGTTCGTCCTCTGGGTCAAAGTCAAACGCCCGACGTTCCTGCGGGCGCTGTTCAGCCAGACGGCGCTGGCGTTGGGGGCGATCTTGTTGTGTTTGGCCCTGCTGTTTGCCAACTACAGAACCTTTTCGGGCGCGATCCACGATAACAAAGACCTGATGGGCAGTTTTCAACCAGGTGCCCCGTTGAATGGTGCCATTCGTTATGCGCAACTGGTCATTGGCAGTCGTGACATTGTCCTGCAACCGCGTGGCGAAGACGCGGTGCGCGGGCCATTGATCACTGCGGTGGACAAGCCGGTTTTAACGGTGATTATGGTGGGTGAAACCGCACGGGCGCAAAATTTCGGGCTGAATGGATACGCGCGCGACACCACGCCCGAACTGGGCGCACGCGATGATCTGGTCGCCTTTCAGGATGTCAGCAGTTGCGGCACCGCCACCGCGACCTCCCTGCCTTGCATGTTTTCACGTTTTGGGCGCTCTGACTATTCTTACGCAAATGGATTGGCCAATGAAAACCTGCTGGATATTCTAAATCATGCTGGCGTTCAGGTGCGCTGGCTGGACAACAACACCGGTGACAAGGGCATTTCCACCCGCGTCGGCGGCCCCGAAATGCTGACCTATCTGGACGACCAAGAATACTGCAGCACAGGCGAATGCAACGACGGGATATTCCTGCCCTTTTTGCAAGAAGCCATTGAGAACATCACCGAGGATACCGTTCTGGTGATGCACCACATCGGCAGCCACGGCCCTGCCTATTACTTGCGCTACCCTGACGCCTACAGACGGTTCACGCCGACCTGCGACAGCACCGAGCTGAAAAACTGCACCAGCGAGGAAATCGTCAACGCCTATGACAATACCATTGCCTATACCGACCACGTGGTGGCCGAGGCGATCAAGCTGCTTGAGACCCAGGACAAGGCCGTTGCCACGATGCTCTATATGTCCGATCATGGTGAATCGTTGGGTGAAAACGGGTTGTACTTGCATGGCACACCCTATTTCATGGCCCCCGAAACCCAAACCAAGGTACCCTTTGTGATTTGGCTGTCCGAGGCCTATAAATCGGCCTTTGCACCTGATATGACCTGTTTGAAGGCCCGCGCGCAAACCCCAGTGACACATGCCAATCTGTTCCATTCGGTCTTGGGCTTGATGGACATAACCACCACTGAGAGAACCGCAGAACTTGATCTGTTTTCCAAATGCAGCGTGGCTGCGGAGTAAGCTATGAGCCAACCTAAAAAACCAGAACGCATCACCGGTATCAAACACGTCTTTGCCGCCACCGGTTATTCCATCGGGGGTATCAAACGGCTTATGCACGAGACCGCGTATCGCCATGAGGTGTTGTTATACCTGATCGTGATGGCGGTTTTAGCCACCATTGGCGCGACATTTGGCGAATTTATCACCGCCAGTATTTTGGCGCTGGTGTTGATCGCCTTTGAAGCGCTGAACACCGCATTGGAAGAGGTGGTGGACCACATATCCCCCGAGTGGAACGAATTTGCCCGCGACGCCAAAGACCTTGGGTCCTTGGCGGTCATGTGTTTGTTGATTGCAAACGGGCTGTTTCTGGCATACGTGCTGATCCAGCATCTGATCCTTATCTAAAAGTCGAAAAAACCATGTCCAACCCGTTAAAAATAGTTGCCGTTCCGATGCACCCTGAAGGGCTGAAATTTGTTGCCATCTTCGCGGCTATCTCTGTGGTGCTTGGTATGCTTTGGGCCCCGTTGTTTTGGGTCGGCATGGTTTTGACCGTCTGGTGTTATTATTTCTTTCGCAATCCGGTGCGCTCGGTGCCGCAAAATGATGACCTGATCCTGTCGCCCGCCGATGGTGTCGTCAACCTGATCACCACTGTGGTGCCGCCTGCCGACATGGGGCTTGGAGACGAGGAACGTGTACGGGTTTCGGTCTTTATGAATGTGTTTAACTGTCACGTGAACCGTGCCCCTATTGCGGGTGAAATCACCAACATCACCTACCACAAAGGTAAGTTCGTAAATGCATCGCTGGACAAAGCCAGCGAACACAACGAGCGTAATTCGCTGACCATCACCCGCCCTGACGGGTTGTCGATCGGCGTGATCCAGATCGCAGGCCTGGTGGCGCGGCGCATCGTTTGTTTCACGACCGTGGGTGCCAAAACCGACGCGGGCGTGGTGTTTGGCCTGATCCGTTTTGGATCGCGGCTCGATGTGTTCCTGCCGGTTGGCGTGCAGCCAAAAGTCGTGCTGGGGCAAAATGCGGTCTCGGGTGAAACCGCGCTGGCCGATCTATCTGACCCGACCCCGAATTACGTTGGGAGACGCATTTGAACGTCCCCGAGCCAAAAAACGTACCCCTGCGCCGGTTCATTCCGAACTTTGTCACAATATTCGGGCTTTGCGCTGGCTTAACGGCTGTGCGCTCGGGCATGGCTGGACATTATTCGGTGGCGATGGCGCTACTGTTGCTGTCGGTTCTGTTGGATGGCGTTGATGGAAAATTGGCGCGGATGCTGGATTCCAGCAGCCAGTTTGGCGCTGAACTCGACACGTTGGCCGATTTTTTTAACTTTGGTATCGCACCCACTATCCTGCTTTACCTGATGTTTTTCGCGGGCACTGAATTTGCCAACATCGGCTGGCTGGCCCTGATCATGTTTACCATTGCTTGCATGATGCGACTGGCCCGTTTCAACGTGGCTCTGTTGGAGGATGACGACACCCCCAAAGACAGTCGTTTTTTTGTTGGCGTGCCTGCCCCGGCACTGGCCCTTCTGGGGTTTTTACCTGCGTTTTTGTACCTGAGCGGATGGACCAGTATCGCTGAGCACCAAGTCTGGATATCGCTTTATATCATCGCGGCGGGCGCACTGGCCGTCAGCCGAATCCCGACCTTTTCGTTGAAACAGGTTAGTGTTAAGCGCAAACATCAGGCCTTGGTGTTCGGCTTGGTCGTGCTGTTCATGATCAGCCTCACCGTTTTTCCGTGGCATGTGATGGTGTTGGTCGATCTGATCTACCTCGCGAGTTTGCCGATGTCCTATAGAGCATCTAAACAAATAGACGTTTGACAAATCGCTTTGCGCGTGGTCGCGTGCCCTAAATATGGGACGGAGATGTCAAATGAAGCAATCAAACAGAATCAGTACTTTGTTAGGCGATGGTGATGGTGACGCTGGCTGGGGCACCTTTCTAAAGGCGCGGCGCATGATCGCGGCTGGCACGGATGTGATTGAGCTGACCATCGGCGAACACGACATCCGCACCCATCCCGACATCCTGACTTTTATGCATGAGGCCGCCATTGGTGGGCATACCGGTTACGCCAGTGTGCCGGGCATTCAGCCACTGCGCGAGGCCGTTGCGACGCGTGTGCAGGCCCAAACCGGCGTGCCGACAACGACGGACAATGTGCTGATCACCCCTGGCGGCCAATCGGCGTTGTTTTCCTCGCATCTCGCGGTTTGCGATGATGGGGACACAGCACTTTACATCGATCCCTACTATGCCACCTACCCCGCCACCTTGCGGGCCGTTGGGGCAATTCCGCAACCCATCCCGGCCCATGCGGTCGACAACTTCCAGCCCCGCGCCTCCGAAATTGCCAAACATGCGTCGGGCGCTAAATCAATGCTGATCAACTCGCCCAACAACCCCACCGGCGTGGTCTATTCCCGCGCCACGCTTGAGGGGATCGCGCAGGTTTGCATTGAAAACGATCTGTGGCTGATTTCGGACGAGGTTTATGACACCCAGATTTGGCAAGGCGAACATATCAGCCCACGTTCCCTGCCTGATATGGCCGAGCGCACGCTGGTGGTCGGTTCGATGTCCAAAAGCTATGCCATGACGGGCAGTCGCATCGGCTGGATCATTGCGCCTGAAGCGGTGATTGAAAGCCTGATCAATCTGGCGACCCACACAACGTATGGCGTCGCTGGCTACATCCAAGACGCCGCCCTGTTTGCGCTGGAACAAGGCGCGCCAATGGAGCGTGACATCGCCGCGCCGTTCGCGCGGCGTCGCGAAATTGCCATGCAGGTTTTAGCGGGGCAAAACGTGGTCAAACATGTGCCGTGCATGGGGGCGATGTATCTAATGCTGGATATCCGCGCCACGGGGCTGTCCGGCGAAGATTTTGCTGATGCACTGCTAGAGTCCGAGCATATTGCTACCATGCCCGGCGAGAGCTTTGGCAGATCGGCAGCAGGCCATATCAGGGTGGCGATGACGGTGGATGACGCGGCATTCAAGGCAGCGCTGACACGGTTGGTTGAGTTTGCTAAGGGAGTGGCTGAGTAAACTAACCACGAGTAGAATAGGCATTGTAAGAATAGGGAGAATGATGGTGCCAAAATTCAAATGCAATTGTGGTGAATACATAAACTGCAGCGAAATCCCTAACCCCAATGGGTACTACTTCGCTGGCGAAAATGATATTTCGGATGATGAGTATGAGGAAATTGCAAAGGATGGCCACCTTACCATTTTTGATAGATTATTACATATGTTAAAATGCCCTAGTTGTGGTCGACTTGTCGTCTTTTGGGATCAATATCATGAAAATCCAGAGTTTTTTACATCTGAAGGATTTGACGAGCCCAATTTGCAAGCGGCGCATCCGGAAAACCCGAAGGAATAACCATGCCCACCACCTTCCGCGACCTACACCAGCGCACCAACCCGTTCATCCTCGCCAATGCGTGGGATGCGGGCAGCGCCAAGATGTTGGCGGGGTTGGGGGCGCAAGCGATTGCCACATCCTCCGGTGCCCATGCTTTTACTATGGGTCGCCCCGATATGGGTACTCTCACCCGTGACGAGGCCTTGTCTCACGCCCAAGACCTGATCGCGGCTGTCGATATTCCGGTTTCAGGTGACTTTGAAAACGGTTTTGGTGATAATCCTGACACTTGCGCCGAAACTGTGCGCCTGTCGGGCGAAATCGGGTTGGCGGGCATCTGCATCGAGGACACCGCCCTACCTGCCGCCTCCGCCTATGAATTTGATCTGTCGGTCGAGCGCATTCGCGCGGCCTCGGCTGCGGCGCGCGATTTACCCAATGATTTTGTGCTGGTGGCTCGTGCGGACGGCGTGTTGAACAAACAATATGGTCTGGAGGAGGCGATCCGGCGCATCCAAGCCTATGAAGTCGCGGGCGCGGATTGCGTTTACGTGCCGATGCCCGCCAGTATGGATGATCTGGCTCGCATTTGTGCCGCGACCACACTGCCCGTCAATGCACTTGCCGCAGGTCCTTTTGCCAAGATCAGTCGAGCCCAGTTCGCAGCCATCGGGGTCGCCCGCATTTCACTGGGGGCCGCATTGGCGCGTGTCACCCACCGCGCCATTCATGATGCTGCAACGGCAATGTTTGAGGAGGGGGATTTCAGCCCGCTCACCAAGGCCTTGCCCGCCGCAATAACCGACAAGCTGCTGGATTAGTTCAGCGGCGCGTTGTCGTCTTGTTTTTCCATCCGCAAGAAGGTGAATATGCCCATTGGCGGCAATCTGCTCTGGCTTTGAACGCTTAGATCATCCTCGCCCAGAATGCGGTGGATCGAAAAATCAGAATGCCAACCGATTTTACTGGCAAAGGGGGCGAAAGCCTTTTCCACCACCGAGAGCGCACCTTTTTCGCGCGCGAAATGATTCACGATCAACACCTGCCCGCCGGGTTTGCAAACCCGCGCCATCTCGGCAATCACCTGCTCCGGATCGGGTACCACCGACACCAGATACATTGCCACAACCGTGTCGAAATGATTATCCGGCAATTTCATTGCGCGGGCATCCATTTCAAAAATACCATCCACATGGTTTAGGCCGCGTTTACTGACCTTTTTGCGCGCTTTGGCCAACATATGGGTCGAAACATCGATGCCCGTGATCTGCAAATGTGGTTGATAATGCTTTAGCGAAAGGCCCGTGCCGACCCCGACTTCAAGCACATTGCCTTGCCTCGTGTTGATGTGCCGGATGGCGCGTTTTCGCCCGACCGTGGTGATGGCTCCAAATGTTTTGTCGTAAATCGGTGCCCATGCTTTGTATGAGCTCTTTACTGCATTGATATCCAAAGTTATTTTCCTGTTTGCGCGGATTTCACAGCCGCTTGCGTGGCACAATAGCGGCCATTTTCACAGCATTTACGATGCACCACAAGGCGCAAATTCTCGATAGGCGGATTACTCCGCTCTTGCCATACTGGCCCGGGCGTGGCCCTATCGCGCATATGAATCATGATGACTTAAACCACTGGTCCAAACGCGCTGCTGATTGGGCGCGGGACTATCATGCGGGACTGCGCGATCAACCGGTGCGCGCGCCCGTTAAGCCAGGTGAAACGGCGGCCAAGTTGCCAGCTTTCGCCCCCGAATCTGCCGAACCGATGGAGCAAATCTTTGCCGATTTTGAATCCATCGTGCCCGGTGCCACCACCCATTGGCAGCATCCGCGTTTTTTCGCGTATTTTCCGGCCAACGCTTCGCCGGCCTCAATGCTGGCCGAGCAATTGGCCAATGCAATCGCGGGCCAAGCCATGTTGTGGCAAACCGCGCCTGCCGCCAACGAGATCGAGGCGGTGATGATCAACTGGTTGCGTGATGCGCTGGGTTTGCCGGATGGTTTCACTGGCACAATCCACGACAGCGCCACCACCACGACACTGGCCGCAATCCTGACCATGCGCGAGCGCGTGTTGGACTGGCAGGGCAATAAACAGGGGCTGTCCGCCCTGCCCCAACTGCGCCTTTATGCGTCGGGCGAAACCCATTCCAGTATCGACAAAGCTGCCCGAATCGCCGGAATCGGGCAGGATAATTTGGTAAAAATTCCGACCAATGCGGATCATCAGATGGATACAGGCGCACTGGATGCCGCCATCACCTCAGACCTTGCGGCGGGGTTTCTGCCGGCAGGCGTGATTGCTTGCGTTGGGGGCACTTCGATCGGAGCCAGCGACGACATTGCCGCCACAGTGGCCGTGGCCAAAACGCATGATCTCTATGTCCATGTGGATGCGGCCTGGGCGGGTTCGGCGATGATTTGCCCTGAATATCGTCACATCTGGGCAGGCGTCGAGGGGGCTGACAGCATCGTTTTTAACCCGCATAAATGGCTGGGTGCCCAGTTTGATTGCGCCGTACAGTTCCTGAAAAATCCTGCTGAGCAGATCAACACATTGGGTCTGCGACCCGAGTATTTGAATACGCTCGGGCAAGACGAAATTACCAATTACAATGAATGGACCGTGCCATTGGGCCGGCGTTTCAGGGCGTTGAAACTGTGGTTCACACTGCGCGCATATGGGTTGGAAGGGTTGCGGGACCGAATCCGCAATCACATTAACTGGGCACGTGAATGCCATGATACAATTGCCAAAATGGACCGCTTTGAAATCACCACAGCACCTGCATTTTCTCTATTCACTTTTCGCTACAAGGAGAGTGACGCCGAGACCGAGGCCCTGTTGACCCGCATCAATGATGATGGCCGTATTTACCTAACCCAAACCCGCCAAAACGGAAAATTTGTGATCCGTATGCAGGTTGGCCAATTTGACTGCACCCGTGAAGATGTCATGATGGTGCCGACTGTATTAAACAACCTGACCGGAGGCTAAAATGCGCCTGATATTTTCACTGCTGATTTTTCTGCTACCAACATTTGCTGTGGCCCAAAACTATCCGGTCCATACAAACCTTTATGTAAATGACTTTGCGGCGATCATCAGTGAAGAAGATGAAGCCGTCCTCATGCAACAACTTGAAACCCTGCGCAAAGAAAAAGGCGTTGAGGTCACGGTGCTGACCATAGCCAGCCGGAAAACCTATGGTGACAGCGATAGCATCGAGAGCTTTGCTACCAATCTGTTCAACGCATGGGGCATTGGCAATGCCAAACGCAACGACGGCATCCTGATCCTCGTGGCGCAACAGGACCGCGAAATGCGCATTGAGCTTGGCAAAGGGTATGGCGATGCGTTCAACGCCGCCGCCGGCGATGTGATTGACCAACATTTCCTGATCTCGTTTCAATATGACAAATATTCCGAAGGCATTCGCACTGGCACCAACGAGGTGATCCGCCGCATCGTCATGCCCTTTGCCGAAGGGTCTGATCACCCATTGGGGGCTGATAAAAAGACGGACTGGGCTATGGTCGGGTTTTTCGCGCTTTTAACGACTTTTCTTGGCGGTGTGATGGCCGTTGTATTTTCCGGGCCTCTGGGAAAACTCATCAACCGGATGCGTAAATGCCCGAATTGCGGGCGCAAAGGCGGAGTGCATCGTTTTCGCGAGATTATTGAGAGCGCCACTACAAAAAGTTCGGGCAGCGGAAAACTAATCACCACATGCGACTATTGTGACTATCATAACGAGGACAACTACACTATTTCGCGCCGTTCGTCTTCTCGCTCGTCCTCATCAAGTGGCGGCAGCAGCTTTGGCGGCGGCTCGTCGTCCGGTGGCGGGGCTTCGGGCCGTTGGTAGTCTGAAAACGACAACATGGCGCAATTAGGCAAGACTTGAACAGGTTTCACGGCATCCTGTCCTGGTAACAGGAGAAGAAATGCCGACGAAACACTGGATCATAACGCTGGTGACACGGGCCATCGGGGCGCGGCGCGGACGCGCGGCACGGGGACGTCCATAGAGGGATTTCACCCTTTGATTTTCCCAACCAGAAAGCCCCTGATATGTCTGATCGCCAAACTCGCCGCTCCGGCGGCCGCGCTGCCCGCGTTGCCTTGCGCGCCGCCCCGCTCGCCGATGATATACGACCCGTGCGCCCCGGAATGGAGGGTGGCAGATACGCTCCCCTGACCCAAGCCGATATCGAGCGCATCCATCACGGTGCCCTAGATGCGTTAGAGCAAATTGGGCTGGCCGACGCGCCGCAAAGCGGCATTGATATTATGGTCGGGGCCGGCGCGGTGCTTGGTGACGATGGGCGTTTGCGGTTTCCGCGCGCCCTGGTCGAGGACATGCTGGCCAAGGCTGCCAAATCCGTCACCCTCTGCGGCCGCGACCCTGCCCATGACATGCAAATCGGCGGCAACCGCGTTTACTACGGCACTGCGGGGGCGGCAGTTCATTTGGTCGACGTCGAAACCAACACCTATCGCGAATGCAACCTGCGAGATCTGTTTGATGCCGCCCGTATTGCAGATCAGATGGACAACATCCATTTTCTGCAACGGCCAATGGTGGCCCGTGATGTCACAGACAATTTCGAGTTGGATATGAACACGATTTATGCCTGCGTCAGTGGCACCAGCAAACATATAGGCACCTCCTTTGTGGAGCCGGATTTTGTCGCAGGTGGCATCGAAATGCTGCATATGATTGCGGGGAGTGAGGCCAAATGGCGCGCCCGCCCGTTCATGTCGAACTCAAATTGTTTTGTGGTGCCACCGATGCGCTTTGCCTCCGAAAGCTGCCTGATTATGGAGCAATGCATTGCCGCTGGCATGCCGGTATTGTTGCTGTCGGCGGGGCAAGCGGGCGCGACGGCCCCAGCCTCGATTGCGGGCGCGATCATGCAGGCGGTGGCTGAATGTCTGGCTGGCATTGTCTATGTGAATGCCATTTCGCCAGGCTATCCAGCGGTATTCGGCACCTGGCCGTTTGTATCGGATCTGCGCACGGGGGCGATGTCGGGGGGATCAGGCGAGCAGGCGTTGTTAACCGCAGGCTGCGCGCAGATGCATCATTTCTACGGCCTACCGGGCGGGGCCGCGGCGGGGATTGCCGATGCCAAACTGCCCGATATGCAGGCCGGATGGGAACAAGGCATTTCCAACGTCATGGCGGGGTTGTCGGGGTTGAACATCGTCTATGAAGCCGCCGGTATGCACGCCTCGCTGCTGGGCTTTTGTCTTGAAAGCCTGATCCTTGGGGATGATCTGATTGGTCAGGCCCAACGGTGCGTGCGCGGCATCGAGGTTAATGACGACACCATCGGCCTTGAGGTGATGCGCGCCACCTGTTTGGATGGACCGATGCATTATCTGGGGCATGAACAGACGCTTGGATTGATGCAGACCGAATATCTGTACCCCAAAACGGCCAACCGTCTGTCGCCAAAGGAATGGCAGGAATATGACAGGCCTGAATTGGTCCCTGCGGCCACAAAACGCAAGGACGAGATTTTGGCAACCCCGTCTGCCGCCGCACTTGATCCGATGTTGGATGCCAAAATTCGGGCGGCGTTCAACATTCATCTCTAGGGGCTTAGGAGACGTTGGTCTGCTTTTCTTCCAGCGCCATCCACTCTTCTTCCGATGCATCCAGCACCGATTGGCGCTCGATCAAAGCGTCTGTGGCCTTTTGGAATTTCACAGGCTCGTTGGTGAACATATCGGGGTCCGACATGAAGTCGACCAGCTTGGCGATCTCGGCTTCGAGCCGTTCCATCACGGCAGGCAGTTCCTCTAGACGGTGCTTTTCAACGAAAGACAGCCCTGTATCGGTTGATGTGCTTTCCGGCTTGCTGGAACCTTGTTTTTTCTTGATAGGCACCGCCGCGTCAACCGTTTGGCCACGTTGCGACTGATAATCGGACCAGCCCCCTGCGTAAACCGTCGCCTTGCCGTCACCCTCCATCGCGATGGTGGTGCGCACCACGCGGTCCAGAAAATCACGGTCATGGCTGACCAGCAATACGGTGCCTTCATAATCGGTCAGCAATTCTTGCAACAGATCGAGCGTTTCGACATCCAAATCATTGGTTGGCTCATCGAGCACCAGCAGATTGCTTTCCCGCGCCATGATTTTGGCCAACAAAAGCCGCGCCTTTTCGCCACCGGACAGCGAACGCACGGGCGCGCGCATCTGGCCCTCATCAAACAAGAAATCCTTTAGATAGCCGACCACATGGCGCGGCGCACCCCGCACCATCACTTGATCGGCCTTGCCTGAAACGCGCAAATCCGCGTCGCCCGTCATGCTTTCCCACAGGCTAATGTTCGGGTCCAACTGGGCGCGGTTCTGATCAAACAGTGCCATTTCCAGTTTGGTGCCGCGGGTGATTGTACCGCTATCGGGCTCGATCTCGCCGATCAGCATGTTTAGCAATGTGGTTTTACCGACCCCGTTGGGACCGACAAAGCCGATGCAATCACCGCGTTGCACTTTCAACGAGAACTTGGACAGGATTTCCTTACCGTCAAAAGACTTTGCTATATCAATGGCCTCGATGACCTTCTTGCCGGACTTTTTGCCAGCCTCCAGCACCATTTCGGCGGTGCCTTGGCGCTTGATCTGCGCCGATTGTCCGGCTTGTAATTCCCGCAACGCCCGCATGCGGCCCTGATTGCGTTTGCGCCGCGCCGAGATACCCTCGACCGCCCAACGGGCCTCGGCCTTTATTTTGCGCTTTAGCTTGTGGCGGGCTTCGTCTTCTTCTTCCCACGTCTTGTCACGCCAGACCTCAAACTCGGCAAAGCCTTTTTCCTGTCGGCGCACCATGCCGCGATCAATCCAAAGGGTTGCGCGGGTCAATGCGTTCAGGAACGCGCGGTCATGCGAGATCAGCACATATCCTGTGCGGGTGGTTTTAAGCTGTGATTCCAGCCAGCCAATCGCCTCGATGTCCAAGTGGTTTGTCGGCTCGTCCAACAACATCAATTCGGGCGCTTCTGCCAAAAGTTTGGCCAGCGCGGCGCGGCGGCGCTCGCCACCTGAAGCGGTCGAAATCAACCCTTCGGGATTAAATTTCAAACCCTCGGCAACCCGCTCTACTAAATAGTCCTGACCAGCTGACAAGCCGCTGGAGGCATATTCGCCAAGTGTGGTAAACCCTTTAAAATCAGGGTCTTGCTCCATATAGCCAACCTTGACCCCCGGCGACGCAACGACCGCACCGCTGTCGGCTTCAACCAATCCGGCCATCACCTTCATCAAGGTCGATTTGCCCGACCCGTTGCGCCCAACCAGCGCCACACGATCACCGGGTTGAACCACCAAGGACAATCCGTCAAAAACCGGATCCCCCCCAAAGGTGAGCGAAATATCTGAGAGTTGTAATAAGGGTGCACGTGCCATGACTGCTGGCTATGACGTGAGCGGCGTGACGTCAACCACCCTGCCCTTCATTGTTCGCCAAATACAGCTATATGAGCGACTATTCGGCCACCGCCCGCAAAAGACGTTTGCGCGCCTCGGGGATGGCCGCGATTTCGACGCCAACGAACACATGCAGCGTGTTCATATCGCGGTCCACCACTGCGTGGTCCGACACCCAGCCGCCCATCGCCAGATAGGTCCGCAACAGGGGGGGGATTTTGCGAAGGATATTGGTGGGTGCAGGGGCGTTTCGAAAATTCACCACCTCGGGCGATTTGATCATTGGTCGCCATTGGTTTGGTGCCATATGGCGTGCCTTCAACATCGAAAATGCCTCGATGTAAGGCGCGGCATCACACCCCGCAAACGACGAGCAGCCAAACAGCATAGTGATCCCCTGCCCGTCAACAATCCGCGTCATCAAGGCCCACGCGACCCGCAGAATTTCGGGATCGATGTGATCGGGGTGGATGCAAAACCGCCCAAGCTCCAGCAACGGGCCGTCGAAACGGCGCAAGGCGTTCAAATCGTAATATTGCGCCGAATAGCTCTGGTCGATAGTGGCCCCTGTCACCTGCATCAGTCGATACGCGGCGACCAACTTACCGGTCTCGATCTCCTCCACCAACACATGCTCACAGTGCGCATCATAGCTGTCGATCTCAAGACCCTTTGCCGCATCCGCAAAGGCCAGTTTGCGCAGGGCCTGCGAGGCAGTGATGTCCGCCTCGTTTTGCGCGTAACGCACAAGGTAACGCCCTCTCTCAAGGCTTTGCATTTCAGGGTCCCTCATAACAGGTCTTCACTGGGCACTTGCCCTTTGATCAACTGGCGCTAAATATGGGTCAGAGACGCGAAACACACAAGTCCAGAATGGGCGCAGAACAGGATTGCAACATGGAAAAAATTAGCAAAACCGACGACGAGTGGCGCGCACAATTGTCCGATCTGGCGTATAAAGTCACCCGCAAACACGGCACCGAGCGGGCTGGCAGCCATGACGGGTTTCCCAAATCAGCGGGCATTTTCCACTGCATTTGCTGTGACGCGCCATTGTTTGATCAGGCGACAAAGTTTGAGTCAGGCACAGGCTGGCCCAGCTTTTTTCAACCCTTGTCGCCTGAAGCGGTCGGAGAAACCGAGGATCGCAAGCTGTTCATGCGCCGTACCGAAGTGCACTGTGCGGCTTGTGCCGCACATCTGGGACATGTGTTTCCCGACGGGCCACAACCGACAGGTTTGCGCTATTGCCTGAATGGTGTGGCGCTACGGTTTGAAGACACAGAATAGTGGTCTATGCGGGTGAAACGGCAGGTGCCTTTTCAACCTTCACAGCTGCAAACTTGAACTCCGGAATTTTGCCGAACGGATCCAGCGCCGGATTGGTCAGGATGTTGGCCGCCGCCTCGACAAAGGCAAAGGGCAAAAACACCATATCCTCGGCCACTGAACGGTCCGCGCGCGCCATAATGCTGACCGTGCCGCGCCGCGTGGTCAGGGTCAACATTTCGCCAGCCTTGACACCCAGGTCACGCAAGGTACGCGGATGCAGCGAGCAGTTCGCTTCGGGCTCAAGCTGGTCCAGAACCTTTGAGCGCCGCGTCATGGAGCCCGTGTGCCAATGTTCCAATTGGCGCCCTGTGGTCAGGATCATCGGGTATTCGTCGTCCGGCACCTCGTCGGGTGTGACCAGACTGGCGGGGGTGAAACGGGCGCGGTTATCATTGCGCGGAAACCCGTCACCAAACACAATCGCCTGCCCCGGATCGGTGGGTGACAAGGAGGGGTAAGTCACGGCATTCTCGGTCTGCAACCGGTCCCATGTGATGTTGTCGAGGCTGTTCATGTTCAGCTTCATCTCGGCAAACACGTCGCGCGGGTGGGTATAGGTCCAGTCCAGCCCCAAACGCTGCGCCAGTTCAACCTCGATCCACCAATCAGCCTTTGCTTGGCCCGGGGGGGCAAGCGCTGCGCGGCCCATCTGCACCTGACGGTTGGTGTTGGTCACGGTGCCGTCTTTTTCAGCAAACGCCGAAGCGGGCAGGATCACATCGGCATAATTGGCGGTTTCGGTGACGAAAATATCCTGGACCACCAGATGCTCCAACTTGGCCAAAGCTTCGCGTGCGTGGGTGACATCGGGGTCGGACATGGCGGGGTTTTCCCCCAGAATGTACATGCCTTTGATTTGCCCATCATGCACCGCATCCAGAATTTCCGTAACGGTCAGGCCTTTTTCAGCGCTGAAATCACCTGATTTCCAAACATCGGTAAAGGCGCTGCGCACCCCGTCGTCGGTAACCGATTGATAATCCGGCAGGAACATCGGCACGAGGCCCGCGTCCGAAGCCCCCTGAACGTTGTTTTGTCCGCGCAACGGGTGCAATCCGGCCCCCGGTTTGCCGACATTGCCTGTCATCAGGGCCAGCGAAATCAAACAGCGTGAATTGTCGGTGCCGTGGATGTGTTGCGACACGCCCATGCCCCAGAAAATCATCCCCGCCTTGCCCTTGGCAAAGGTGCGGGCCGCCGCGCGAATGTCGTCGGCTGAAATGCCGCAAATGCCGCTCATGGCCTCAGGCGTAAAATCGGCCAGATGGGCCTGCTCGGCTGCCCAGTTTTCAGTGTATTTGGCGATATAGGCGTCGTCTTGCAAACCCTCGGTAACGATCACATGCATCATTGCGTTCAGCAGCGAAACATCGGCCCCTGGGCGAAATTGCAGCATATGGGTGGAGAAACGTTTCAGAGCCTGACCGCGCGGGTCTAGCACAATCAGCTTGCCGCCTCGTTTGGTGAATTGCTTGAAATAGGTGGCGGCGACGGGGTGGTTTTCGGTCGGATTGCAGCCAATCACGATCGCCACATCGGCGTTTTCAATTTCGTTGAAGGTGGCGGTCACCGCCCCTGAGCCGACGTTCTCGATCAATGCCGTGACAGAGGAGGCATGACACAAGCGCGTACAGTGATCGACATTATTGTGGCCGAACCCCTGACGGATCAGTTTTTGGAATAGATATGCCTCTTCGTTGGTACATTTTGCCGATCCAAACCCGGCCACCGCCTCGCCGTTATGGGTGTCACGCAGATGTGCCAAACCATTTGCGGCCACATCAAGCGCCTCGTCCCAAGTGGCTTCGCGGAAATGGGTCAGTGGATTGGCCGGGTCGACATTCAACCCCTTGGCGGGCGCATCTTCACGCCGGATCAACGGTTTGGTTATGCGGTGATTGTGGTGGATGTAATCAAAGCCAAAGCGGCCCTTGACGCACAACCGTCCCTCATTGGCGGGACCATCCAGCCCCTCGACGTATTTCACCTGACCATCTTTGATTTTAAGCGAAATTTGGCACCCAACCCCGCAGAAAGGGCAGATTGAGGCGACTTGGCTGTCATAATCAGCGCTGTCCCCGTGCTGGTAACTGTTCAGCACCGTGGCTGGCATCAACGCGCCGGTTGGACAGGCTTGCACACATTCGCCGCAGGCCACACAGGTGCTGTCGCCCATTGGGTCGTTGATATCAAACACCGGATAGGCGTCATGGCCGCGCCCCGCCATGCCGATCACATCGTTGACTTGGACCTCGCGGCAGGCCCGCACACAGAGGTTGCACTGGATACAGGCGTCAAGATTGACGCGCATCGCCACGTGGCTGTCATCCAGCAGAGGAATGCGGTCGGGCTCCAGCTTTGGCAGACGGCTGGCGGAGACGGATTCCAAGGAGGCCATGTCCCAAAAATGCGAGGATTTGTCGTGAGCTTCGGCCTGTTCGGGGTGATCAGTGACCAGCATTTCGATCACCATCTTGCGCGCGGCCTTGGCGCGCGCAGAGTCGGTCGTGACAACCATGCCCTCATCCGGCGTGCGGATACAGGAGGCGGCCAGCGTGCGCTCGCCCTCGATCTCGACCATGCAAGCGCGACAGTTGCCATCAGGCTGATAACCCTTGGCGGGCTTGTGGCACAGGTGCGGAATGATCAAGCCGCGACCATTGGCCACTTCCCAGATGGATTCGCCATTTTGCGCTGTGACTTGTTCGCCGTTCAGCGTGAATGTGATCGCATTGTTCATCAGGACACCTCGCCGTTGAAATGTTTCATCGTGAGGCGGATTGCATTGGGGGCCGCCTGCCCCAGCCCGCAGATCGAAGCATCTGTCATCGCGGTGCAGATCTCTTCTAGCAGCGGTTGATCCCATTGATCCGCCTGCATCAGTTTGACGGCCTTTTCACAACCGACGCGGCAGGGCGTGCACTGGCCACAGCTTTCGTCTTCAAAGAACCGCAGCATGTTCAGAGCGGCAGCGCGCGCACTGTCTTGGTCGGACAGGATCACAACGGCGGCGGAGCCAATGAAGGTGCCAAACGGTTGCAAAGTGTCGAAATCCAGCGGAATATCGTTTATGCTGGCGGGCAAAAGACCCGAGGATGGACCACCGGGCTGGTAAGCCTTGAAGGTATGGCCATCCAGCATGCCACCAGAAGCCATAATGATGTCCGTGATGGTCGAGCCGGCGGGCAACAGATGCACGCCGGGGTTTTTCACACGGCCAGACACCGAATAGCTGCGCAACCCTTTGCGCCCGTTCAATTCCGTTGAATTTAACACCTCTGGCCCTTCGCGGCAGATCCGCGCGGCCCAGTGCAGGGTTTCGACATTATGCACCAATGTCGGTTGCCCAAACAGGCCAACTTCGGCCACGAATGGCGGGCGGTGACGTGGCATACCACGCTTGCCCTCGATGCTTTCGATCATCGCGCTTTCTTCGCCGCATATATAGGCACCCGCGCCACGGCGCAGGTCTATATAACCTGATTCCACAATACCTGCGGCCTCTAGGGTACTGATTTCACGCTTTAATATTTCGATCACAGCGGGATACTCGTCACGCATGTAGATGTAGCAACGCTCGGCCTCAACGGCCCAAGCTGCGATCAACATACCCTCAAGCATCAGATGCGGGGTGCGTTCCAGATAGTAGCGATCTTTGAAGGTGCCCGGTTCGCCCTCATCCCCGTTCACAGCCAGATAGCGCGGGCCGGCGTTGCCACGCACAAAGCCCCATTTGGTGCCGGATGGGAAACCCGCGCCACCAAGGCCACGCAGACCAGAGTCGAGGATTTTCTGCTGAACCTGTTCCCAATTGCCACTTTCACGCAGGGTTTTGAGTTCGGTATAACCGCCGTCTGCGATATAGGCTGCGTAATCTTCATACTCAGGCACGTGCACGTGGGTATCGCCCGCAGCTATGGCGGCGTGCACCAAATCAGGGGTCGCGTTGTCAATGTGATTGTGGCCCAACTCCAACACGGGGGCGGTGTCGCATCGGCCCATGCACGGGGCGCGCAGCACGCGGACCTCATTGGCATCCAGCCCGTCTTTGAGTGCGGCCATCAATTGCTGTGCGCCTGCCATTTCGCAAGAAAGGCTGTCACAAACACGGATGGTCAAGGCGGGTGGCGGTGCCTCGTCCTCTTTTACCACGTCGAAATGGGCGTAAAAACTAGCGACCTCGTAAACCTCGGCCATGCTGAGGTGCATTTCAGCGCTTAGGGCGCGCAGGTGGTTTGCAGACAGATGACCAACTGCATCCTGCAGAATATGCAGGTTTTCGATCAGCATATCACGGGCCATTTGGTCGGCGGATATCAGGGCACGGACTTCGCCGATGGCAGTGTCGTCCAACTGGCGACCTTTAGGATGCGAGCGTCCCTTACCGCGTCCCGATTTCCAAACGCCGATTTGCTGGTCTTTGGCCATGTGATCGCCCCATCGCTATTATTCAGGTGTGAGTCTGTGCCCCAATAGGCCTTTACTAAAGGAATATCTACACCTTATCACAGCGTTTCCAAAGTGATCCGCGACATAGGTGCCTTCATTGGCGACATGGTACGCATTCTTTTGGGGTGCCCTGAGTGGTGCGCGATGCGTCCAGGTGTGGATGCAAAAAATTATACGCCATCAGGCCATGTTTCGGGCGAAAGCATCGTGATCGAGGCTGCGTGGTTCAATTCCCATGACGGATTAAACCAGAGCTAAATCGCGGCACAATTGGGGGTGTCGCGGGCAACCGTGTCAATTACCTGCAAGAAGCCAAGGACCGCGGGTTTATCCGAATTTGCCTTGCCCCAAGGACGTTCACCACCCACCAGTTGGCGTTGGATTTACGCAAATATTTCGGTTTGACGGCGGCCTTTGTGGCACCCGACGGCACCAGCGGCGAACAAGACTCCCTGTTGCGGGTTGCCCGTGGGGCGGCGGAATGGTTGGCGAGGGCAGCGCGGCGTAAAACGGCACTTTGCTGTCCTGAGCGGCCAGCGTTTTTAGACAGGTGCCGATTTTGTTGCACAGGTCCCCATGCGCCGTGATGCGGTCGGTGCCAACGGCGCACAGATCGACCTGCCCGTGCTGAACCAAATGCCCGCCTGCGTTTATGTGGTTGAGGCGGGCCGCCAGCGCTTGCTCGGAGACCGGAGTGTCGACCTGATCCACAAATAATGTGTGTTGATATAGGATGCCATTGCACACTTCACACCAAAGGCGGTTGAACTCAGTGCCCGCGCCTCAACCGCCTTTGCTGTGGTTGCGACCACCGACATTCGGCCCTATGGCTGTTTTATCTAGCGCAAAGGCGTTATATTTTGGGAGCCGAAGAATGAACACCGAAGACTTAAAGACCCGCGCACGGGGCATCAGCGTTAGTCTGTTTGCCGCTGACCTTGGCAACCTGCGGCGCGCGGCGCAAAACATAGCCGAGTGGGACTGCAAAACCCTGCATTTTGATGTGAGGGACGGGGTGTTTGTGCCTGACATGATTGGTGGTCCCGGCTTTGTGGCTGCGATGGACGTCGGTATGTTGCGCGATGTGCGTCTGATGGTGCAAAACCCGCTTGATCATGTGGAAAGCTACTTAAAAGCCGGTGCCGACATCATCACGGTTCACGCGGAATCCGACAATGCCGCCGAAGCGATCAGGGCCATTCAGGCCGCGAATCAAACCGTTCTGGCAGGTCTTGCCCTAATGCCTGGCACATCGCTGCAGGACGCTGCTCCCCTGCTGGAGCTACAGCCCGAATTGATCCTTGTGCCGTCGATGGACCCCCGTGACCTCCAGCGTGACATCTCTGGCGCATGCATGCGTCTGAACGAGTTGCGCAACCTTGTGCCCAATTGCCTGCTGGCGTTTGAGGGTGGCGTAACCCGTGAAAACATTGGCCAGATCAGTGCCAGTAGCCCTGACATGGTGGTCTGTGGCCGCGCTGTTCTGGAGGCAAACAAGCCCAAACGTGCCTATACCGCGATGGTCAAGGCGCTTGAGACAGCAAGCACATAGTCCCAAGGACAGGAAAATAGCAATGGCAGACACAGGCGACATAGAAGACGGCAAGTGCTTTGGTTTGGACACCCCTTGCGACAAGCAAGGTTGATTTCTGTCGGCAATACCGAATTCCAGCAAGGGTATCAAAAACCGCACATGTCGGAATTTCCCTATTGTTTCGGGACGAAGGGTGATGCCCGCAAAATAGGGAGAAAAGATGCATAACAACTTGAAATTGAACAGCTAGTTCTGTCGAAGTTCACATAAATGTTAGCGATTTTAGGGCCACGTATGTTTTGATCTGAACTGCAAACAATTCGAGTTTATCGTCCTAAAATGGAGCTTTGAAACTTTATTAACAGATTAACGAAACCTTAAGTGGAATCATTGGACTATACTGTAGACAAGGGTGTTTTGCTCGTTTACCGCCTTCAAAAATGTGATGGTTAAACTTGCCAGTTGGCGGTGTGAAAGCACAAATCAACACACTTAGTAAATGCGGTATTCAGTAATGTTGATTTCACAACCACGCAGGATGAATGCTGACAATGACCTATGCCGACAACAATTTGACGATCCTTGTCGTAGGTAACATCGAACAATTACTGGCCTCCAAACCTGAACTGCCGTTAGACTCCGACACTATATATTGTGTCATTGGGGATTTGTCGGCAGCCTTTTTAGAACACCACCAACCACACATCATTTTGTCGCCACTTGTGACGTCGCAATATGATGTCATAGATTTAGCGATTGTGTTGGACCAATTGAATTTTGCTGGGCGGTTCAGGGCATTGACCGCCCCCCTGCCCGATCCGGACATCATTTTGCGCGAAGTCAGGTTTGAATGTCCGGCGCTGGATTTTGATTTGATTGTTGTGAATACCGATCAGAAACTGCGCAGCGTTTAGTCGTCAGAGGCTGAAAAACTGTTCAGGATCGGGCAATCGGGCCGATTGTCGCCGCGGCATTCTGTGGCCACCCGTGCCAGCTCATCACGCAGTTTATTCAGCTCGTTTAGCTTCTCGTCGATCTGTTCCAACCGTTTTAATGCCATCGTTTTCACATCTCGGCTGCTGCGGGATTTATCCTGATACAAGTCCAACAAATCTCGACAATCGTTGATCGAGAAATCAAAGGCGCGCGCACGACGGATAAAGACCAGTTTGCTGATTTCAGCATCGCCATAAATCCGGTAGCCGGCTTCCGAGCGCCCCATTGGTTCAACCAAGCCGATATCTGCGTAGTACCGCACAGTCTTAATCGGCAATCCTGATTTTGTTGCGGCTTGCCCGACGTTCATGATCTATATCCTAACCTTCCAATTACAGGAAGGTTAGGATGCTTTTAGAACCGGATCAACCCCGACCCAAATTATTTTTCGGGGATTAGACCACGCGGGCTAAATCGTAGAACCAACAACAGGATCAAACCCATTGTCAGCAGCCGCATATGCGCTACGCTGTCCAGCAGATGAGTTTTCAACCAATAACCATCCGCCATTGGGGAGGTCACGAACTGCATCAAAAGCGCGCCCAATGGCTCAACTTCGACCCACAGGAACCAGATCAAAAATCCGCCCAGAACGGCACCCCAGTTGTTACCGGACCCGCCAACAATCACCATCACCCAGACCAAAAATGTATAGCGCAAAGGCTGATACGAGCTGGGGATTAATTGGCCATCCAACGTCGCCATCATTGCACCCGCAATGCCACAAACGGCCGAACCTAGAATAAAGATTTGCAAGTGCCGCGCGGTCACATCTTTGCCCATCGCCTCAGCTGCGACCTCGTTATCGCGGATCGCCCTCATCATCCGGCCCCACGGTGAATTCAATGCCTTTTGGGCCAACCAAAGGATCATCAGCAAAACCACGGTGAACAGCAGGGAATAGCCCAATTTGACGTAAAGCGTCGAAGCCATCACAGGGTCCAAACCCAACGAGGATGCCGTTTCCACAAAGCTTGCGCTGTTTTGCAAATCGATCTCGTAGGGCACGACAGGAGCTGGGCGTGGAATGCCGATCACGTTCTTCACGCCGCGCGACAACCAATCTTCGTTTTTCATCACAGCCACGATGATTTCGGCAATGCCCAGCGTCGCAATCGCCAGATAATCCGAGCGCAAACCAAGCGCAGTTTTACCAATCACCCAAGCGGCACCCGCCGCCAAAACGCCGCCCACAGGCCATGCCAGCAACACGGGCAAGCCAAGCCCGCCCAGATAGCCTGTTGAGGCCGGGTTGACAGCCTCGACAGCCTCGACAGCCGGATCAAGCACCCAGCGATAGACGACAAAACCAACAACCAGCAGCGCCAAAGTGGCCATGCTGCGTGCCCTGCCAGCCGCCATTTTGCTCCGCATGATGATGGTGGCAACGATGGTGGCCGCCCCCAGCACGAGGGCCAGCAAAATGCGCAAGCCACCCGCGTTGACCGCATCCGTCGTGGCCGGCATCGAGATCAGCACTGTTGCCAAACCGCCCAAAGCGACGAAGCCCATGACGCCGATGTTGAACAGGCCAGCAAAGCCCCATTGCAGGTTCACACCCAGCGACATAATCGCCGAAATTAGCCCCATATTCAGGATCACAAGCGCCGTGTTCCAGCTCTGCAAAAAGCCCACCATGATGATCAAAAATCCAACAAGGACAAACAGGCCGATATTTTTCCAATTCACACTCATAGCGATTTCCCCTTGAACAATCCGGTGGGTTTGAACAACAGCACGATGATCAAAATGGCAAAGCTGACCGCATATTTATAATCGGTCGACATCAGTTGCACCAATCCGGATGGATCCAGACTGTCGGGTGCCAGATAGGTCAGCACTTTTTTCCACGCATAGGTGATGGTGACCTCGGAAAAGGCGATCACAAATCCGCCCGCGATGGCCCCGATCGGGTTGCCTAAACCGCCGACAATGGCGCTGGCAAAGATCGGCAGCAACAATTGAAAATAGGTGAAGGGCTTGAACGATTTGTCCAGCCCGTACAGCACACCCGCGATGGTGGTCAGCGCCGCAATGATCAGCCAGACATACATCACCACCTTTTCCGGGTTGATGCCCGACAGCAGCGCCAGATCCTCGTTATCCGAGAAGGCCCGCATTGATTTTCCGGTGCGGGTGCGGTTCAAGAACCAAAATAGCGCAGCCACCACGATGAAGGCGGTGACGATGGTGATGCCTTGGGAGGTTTTAAACGCCAGACCCTCGTTCAGGCCCGACCATTCCTTGAAATCACGCGCTTTGATAATGAACCGCGCACCGTCGCCAAAGCGTTGATCGCCCGGCCCGATGATGAACCGGACCAGCCCGTTCATGATGAACATCACCCCCATCGACACGATCACCAGGATCACCGGGGCGGCCTTTTGTTTTCGATAGAACTTGTAAACAATCCGGTCGGTGAACAGTAACAACGCCGCCGTGGCGGCGATGCCAAACGGCAAAGCCAGCAGCGCTGTTGGCAGCGGGCTGATCGAGATGCCCCAGCTTTGGAACAACCACGTAAACAGGATCGTCACCATCGCACCAAAGGCCATGGTGTCGCCGTGAGCAAAGTTGGAAAACCGCAAGATGCCGTAGATCAACGTCACCCCCAGCGCACCAAGCGCCAGTTGGCTGCCATATGCAATCGCTGGGATCAGGACATAGTTCGAAAGGGCCACAAAGGCATTTAGGAATTCCATTAGTCACACCTTCCATAAGAAATTGCAATTGACGCTATTTCTTTCGCTTTAGGATGAGTCAATTCACGAAACTCAACATCACGCTTTTGTTCTTCTGTCATGGAAGCGGAGTCCGTTTCCCCAACCACGACAAAGGACGTTACGAAGAACTGAAAATGGTCAAGAAACTGTAAGCCATAGTTTGTCCCTTCATGTTTCCACGAAACGCTATCGTTTTTCGCATTGATAGTTGTAGAAATGAATGTGTCACTATACTGCACTTCAAGGCGGTTATCGTCGATTTCAATCCAAGAAAACGCTTCATTTATTTCGTTGCAGGTTTTACCCAAAATGCATCTTTGAGTTAATTTGCACTCTCTAAGGCGTACCTCCGAAAATGCTAAGGTTGGCAGTGCACCTAAAAGAAATACTAGAACAATAAGTCTCATCCTCAGCCTCCCAAAAAACTACGTCGCACTTCGGGGTCGGCCAGCAGCACTTGCCCTGTGTCGGTAAACCGGTTGGCGCCCTGCACCAGAACATAGCCTTTGTCGGCAATTTCCAGCGCTTGGCGGGCGTTTTGTTCGACCATCAGGATCGAGATACC
>JGI24724J26744_10000445_pt1 | contig 30647 bp, 32 predicted proteins | sample Cruoilmetagenom7_FD_26744 | JGI IMG/M metagenome (IMG submission 26744) | reverse complement strand
ACTCCAATAGTTGTAAAACAAAAATATTCATGGAAAAAGATTAAAAATGCAGCACCTGTTTATCCTTCAAAAGCTTTCCGTTTAAAAAAAGAGGGTTGGGTTGACGTTCAATTGACAATAGATACACAGGGAAAGGTAGTTGAAGCAAAGGTTGTTGAGGCTCAATCTGGATCAATGTTTAACGCAGCGGCAACTAAAGCAGTTAGGAAATGGAAGTTTGAACCACCAGCTGACTTTGACATAAATGAATCGCAAACAACTACTGTCAGGATTGCTTTTAATTTATAGAAGCACTGCATTTCTTTTTAAATATATCAAAAGAGAATAAGCACTCTTAAAGCTATTATTAACCTAGCGGATAAATATTACTATAAAATCAAGGAATCGTACTGAGTTGAAATTCATATATCTTAATTAAGCTAATGACAAGCATACTACATTTGTGGTATGTTAATGAGATGGAATTAAATTATAAATATCCCTATAATTTAAACAGTCGGTTTTGAATCTATTTGAATAGTAAGCGCTTATCACTGTTTCTACTGTACAGTATTCTAATTACTGGGGTTTTTTACGGCTTAGGACTTTCGGTAAAATCTCTCATATTACCTCCTTCTTTCATCGCTCCAATTTGGCCTTCAGCAGGGTTTGCCATTGGTGTCATTGCCTTATGGGGTAAAAAATACTTGCCTGCCATATTGCTTGGTGAAATTTTCATAAGTCTCAGTTTCTATCAATTCGATGAATTAAGTGATAAGCCTCAGTTGTTAGTAACATATGGACTATTGTTAGTGTCTTCTGCAATTCGTAGTCTTTTAGGTGCATATTTAGTCAACAAATATTTAGGTAGGTCTAATAATTATTTAACACTTGAAGCTGTTTCAAAGCTCCTGATTTATGCGGGATTAATTTCAACTTTTATCTCATCTTTTATTTCAGTTGTAGCCTTGTTATTAAGCGGCTTAATAGAACAAGATCTTGTTTTGATTAATTTCTTAGCGTGGTGGTTTGGAGATAGCTTAGGCGTCTTCTTGATATTGCCAATTATGTTTTTGTTTTTTAAAAAACCCAGAGATGTTTGGAAACCAAGATTATTTAAAACATTTATACCTGTTACCATAACGTTTTCTCTTTTGCTTATTGTGGCTCACAACTTTAAAGTTTTAGAACATAAAAGATTAAAAAACATTTTAGAAAATAATATAGAAGATATTTCAAATAATGTTTTAACACACTTTAAACAAAATAATTCAGAAGAACTTTCGCTTTCAAAAGAACAGGTGATATTCAAAATTAATGAAATATTTGTTAATGATACGAGTGATTTAGCGTTATTAAGCAATCTAGATGATGTGAGGTTTGTAGTTTACTCAAACGACAACGATAATGAAAATATAGATAAAAACAAGTTGTTTGAATCAAAAGATGCACTTACGATGAGTCAAGATTGGACTACTACCAATAAGTTTAAATATTCAGATCATGAGTGGGAAATAGTAGTGAGCCCCAATACTGATTTCTTTTTTAATAATGCATCATGGGTAGTATGGTGGTTATTATCAATAGGCTTTTTGTTTATTTCAATTTTAGGTGCAGGATTGTTAGTGATTACAGGTAGTCATTTAATTATAAAGGATTTAGTTATAAATAAAACAGCTGAAATCAATAAGTTGTATGGAATTTTGAAAATAAGTGAGCATAAGTATAAACAATTAATTGAAATCCAACCCGTAATATTTTGGAGGTATATTGTTGGAGATTCAAAAATTGATTATATTAGTAAAGAAGCTGTCAATATATTAGGATACTCAAAAAAAGATTTATTCAATATTGACATTATTCTCGATAAAATATTTTATCATGAAGATAGAAACAGGGTGTTACAAGAATACTATGAAGGAATTAATTCTAATAAGAGTTTTGTACTTAAGTACAGAGCCGTGACAAAATGTGGAAAAATTCTTTGGTTCAAGGACTATGTTTCAACAAGATTAGTTGATGATAGACTTGAAGTTATTGGTTTGAAGTTAGATATTACAGAAGAGCAGGAAAAGAACCAACAGATATCTCAATTAGCCTTTTTTGATACGATGACAAAGCTACCTAATCGTGTTAAATTTATGGAACACTTACAAATAGCAATAACGAAATCAATTGAAAATGACCTACATGGGGCAGTCTTATATTTAGATTTAAATAGGTTTAAAGTTTTAAATGACTCACTTGGTCATCACTTTGGTGATAAATTACTAATCCTTGTTAGTAAAAGACTCAAGAAAATCTTAAGAAAATCAGATATTGTAGCTAGATTTGGCAGTGATGAATTTGTAATTTTATTAGGGGATAAAAATAAATCAGCAAAACAGTTAGAAGCCAATGTTTTAAAAGTCACTCGAAAAGTCAATGAGGCAATAGAATTACCTTTCCGTATTGACCAACACAATGTTTACACTTCTTTAAGTATCGGAATTAGCCTGTTCCCCAATAATTCAGCGAATACAAATGAGATTATTCAACAAGCTGATACGGCTATGTATGTTTCAAAACATAGGGAGAACAAGTCGGTTAATTTTTTTGTTAACCAAATGAAAAAATCAGCAAATGAGAGGCTTCACATCGAAAAATCTCTTAAAATCGCCCTGCAACGTGACCAGTTCGAAATGTATTACCAGCCAATTTTTGACCCAAATAAAAAAATAATTAGATATGAATCATTAATCCGTTGGAATCATCCTATTGAAGGATTAAAGACACCAAGCACTTTTATTCAAATAGCTGAAGAAACAGGTTTTATCATTGAGTTGAGTGAGTGGATTATTAACAATGTTTTTGAGTTAATTCATGATTTCAATAAAAGCAATATAGAAATTTTACCCATTTCTATTAATATTAGCTTAATTCAATTTAGAGATAAAAAAATATTGGGGATGCTGAATGCTCTTAGTATTAAATATGGTATAGACAACAGTAAAATTACATTGGAATTAACTGAAAGTATTGGTATCGATGATTTTGAGGATACTTTAGTTAAAATTAAAAAATTAAAAATGATGGGTTTTATAATTGCGATTGATGATTTTGGTACTGGCTATTCATCACTGAATTATTTAACAAAAATGCCAATAGATATTTTAAAATTAGATCAATCTTTTGTGAGGAAAATTGGTCAAGGAACTCACGCAGATGCTTTAGTTGAAACAATCGTATCGATGGCTAAACATCTAGATTTAGATATGATTGTTGAAGGTGTTGAAACAGAAGAGCAGTTTGAGTTTCTTAAAAATTTAGGCTGTAGTAAATTCCAAGGTTTTTTAATGGAAAAAGCTATTCCCGCTAGTGAACTATATTCTGTTAGTTAGTTTACATGCAGTGTTTTGGTTTAGGTAATCCAGCATACTTACAAGAAAGTCGAACAGGTCCATCTGGAAATAGTTGGTATAAATGTCTAGAATTGGCAATGTCTTCAGATAAATATTTCTTAATGGCTTTAATTAACAGTCTCATTGGTGGAGATGTTTCAGTTTCTAAATAGATATGACGAACTAAATTGATAATTTCCCAGTGCTTATCTGATAAGCTTATGTCATCAAGCGAAGCTAATTCAATTGCGATAGCTTTATTCCAAACCATATAATCTACTAAATGTCCATTTGTATCAAGTTGCATTGTTATTTCCATGTAAAGGTTTTTGAAAATTGATTTACTAAATCAACCCATTGATTATAATTTATGGTATCTAGGTTGTTGATGTTTTCATCAACAATAAAGTAAAGTTCAATGCCTTTAAGTTTTTCATGATGTATTAAGTCGTTATATTGCTGATTTGATAATTTCCTCGTAAAAACAATAATGGCATCATCAGGTTGAACCAGTCCAATATAAATATCTATGTTTTCGACCACAGCATGATTACATAAATGCAGTGTTTTCGTATTCATATTATTAAATCTGATTGTTTAATTAAGGATTTTAATGATACATTATTAATGATAGGTATGTCTAAAATATATTCTTCAGTTGGATTGTCACTTTTTTCATAAACAAACACTGATTCTATTCCGTATATTTCAAGACACTTCCATGCTTTATTGTACTGCAATTGAGTGATTCCATCAAACATAAAAATTACGGATAAATTGACATCAAAAGTTATGACTGACATGACCTTGTCGAATTGCCATTGCGCAGATGCCGTATCATTTTTTTCGGTAATGAGTGCTAATGTTTTCATATAAACTCAATATTTTTATCCGCAGAAAGTGTTGAATCCATCCATTGTCCTAATCCAGCTATTTGAAAATATGAAACAGGGTTTTGGCTGTAATTCTCGGCAATTGTTGAACAGGCTGTTAATTCAACTTTTTGATTAGCGATTTCAAGCCATTTGTCATCCTGTTTAAAAGCTGTCATAACAGAATAACCATAAAAAAATACATGTATATTATGAGCCTCACTTTCTAAGGAGTCTACAATTAAAGCTCGTATGAAACGATAGGCGTGTTCAATAGCATTTGAATTTTCATTCTTTGGACTTATAATAATAGAGTATTTCATGATTAATTTGCAATTTAACGTAATTTTAGCTGTCTAGGTTATATGATGGTTTATTAATAAATGGGTATTCAATAGAGTCTTAAAAATATAATGAATAAAAAAATCAAACCAATAATTGCTTATTTTGTATTACTTATTTTTAGTAGTCAATACAGTGTGGCAAATGATTTTAATTTACCAGACTTGGGCACACCTTCTGATTCTTCATTATCTCCCATAAAAGAAAAAGAAATTCGAGATGAAATAGTTAATCAAATATATCAATACAATTTGGTTATGGCAGATCCAATTATTGCTGACTATATTGAACAACTGGGTTTTAGGCTAGCTGCAAATTCAGAAAACCCTAACGCACCATTTGATTTTTATATGGTTAATGACAATATAGTGAATGCTTCTACTTATCCAGGAGGCTTAATCCTCATGTATAGTGGTTTGTTTTTGCGCACAGAAAACGAAAGCGAATTGGCAGGAGTGATGGCTCATGAAATTGCACATGCAACTCAAAGACACATGTCTCGATTTTATGCAGATGCTAAGAAAAATCTTCTGCCAACGGTTTTAGGTATGCTTGGTGCTATGGCGGCATCGCAATACAGTGATTCAGCTGATGCTCCGATTGCAATCGCAGCGATGACTTCGGCTATACAACAACAAGCGCAAATAAACTTTACACGAGCTCATGAATATGAGGCTGATAGAGTTGGTATAGTTACTTTAGAAAAATCAGATTTTAACCCTTATGGAATGGCTGGTTTTTTCGAGAAACTCATGCGTGAAAACCCTGTTGATGAGCGCTATCGTTTGCCAGAATACCTACGCACACACCCTTTGTCAGTTAACCGGGTATCTGAAGCAAAAAATAGAGCGCAAAAACATCACAAAGAAGGCGATATAGTTGAATTCAATGAATCTGAGCTTTATTCTTTTGTTAAGGAAAGACTCCGTACATTCACTAAGCAAATTGAAATAGACAATGTCAGTTATTATAGAAAATTGTTCGATAATAAGGCAAAGTCTGAAATCACTCAGGCAGAAATTTATGGATACGCATTGTCATTGCATCACAGTAATGAAAATAAAAAAGCATTAAGTGTAATTCAAGGAATTACAAAAACCAGCCAAACTTCATTAATTATTTCAATATTAGAGGCGAATATATTATCAATTTTAGATTGGAAAAGAGGCCAGAAATTGTTCGAGGAACTTTATCAGTATTATCCAGAAAGCCCAATTGTTTTGGAACCATTTATTCAGATGTTATCAACGAGTAAAAATTTTGACAATAGTAAAAGGGCACGTAGCTTAGCAAGGAAATTGGTTCAACTGTATCCAGAGAATGCTAATTACTATCAATTGTTAGCCGTTACCAATCAAAATATAGGGAAAAGTATTGAGGCTAATGAGGTGCTTGCTGTTAGAGAACATATTATCCATAATAATTATAAGGCTGTTCGAATCTTAAAGAATGTACTTAAAGGAGATTTAGATTATTACCAACGCGCCAGGATTGAATCTAAAATAACGGAATATGAAGGTTTAATAACCAATAGAGAAAGACAGCGAGAAATTCAGGAAGAAAGAGCTGGAAGAAGAGGCTTTTGAGAATTTATCAATTAGACAAGGACTATGCTTTGGAGAGAAAGAAAACATGGCCCAGAGCTTTTAAATTAGCATTAGTATTCATTGGTATATTGTGGGGTGTATTTCTTTTTGATGTCTTATTTCCAATTTTTCTGCCTTTTACAGACTTATCCAGATACGGTATTCATCCACGCCAAATTAATAGCCTGTTTGGTATCCTAACAACTGTATTTCTTCACGGTAGTTTATCGCATATCATTAGTAATACTTTACCATTATTATTAGCGATGACTGCGCTGTTTGGGAATTATCCGAAAACAGCAAAAAAAGTTTTTATCCTCTCTATAGTTTTAACAGGTATTTTAGTATGGTGCTTTGCTCGATCTGCTAATCACATTGGTGCAAGTGGTTTATTATATTGTTTGTTGGCTTATATTTTTATTAGTGGTTTCTTTAAAAAAGATATTCAATCAATTGGCATCTCATTAGCCATCGCTTTTTTATATGGCTCCTTAATCTTTGGCATTATCCCTGATAAAGAATATATTTCTTGGGAATCTCATCTATTTGGTTTTGTCAGCGGTATATTTTTAGCGTGGTTGTATCGAAAAAAAGATACACCTGTTTACCGTTCGTGGGACGAAGAAGAGTAAACAGAAAGAGTAAATATTGCCATGAAACTACTTTAAAAATCAATTGTTTGTTTAATTAGTATAGAATCGTTATAGATAAAAGGTTTAGGAATAAATTCCTTTGACCTTGCAGGTATGTTAAAGCTTCTAGAAGTAAGTAGGTTTGGATTTGTTTCGATAATAGTTAAGCTTATAGCTTCCTCTTTGTTTACTTCAAGATTGACAATAAAACTTGACTCTTTAGTGACAAAAATTTGAGCAAGCCTTGCTCTTTTGTTTATTTGTTTATTTGTATCTTTGTGTAAGGTTTCATTATTTATAGTTAAATTAAATAGATTAATTTCACTGTTGTTATAAATACTAAGTTTGTTGATATTATTATGTGGAATGATTTCAAATTTAATTTGGCGGCTTTCTTCAAGTATTTCATCTTTTAGAATGATTACTTTAGATGCTTGGATATTCCTATTTTCAGTTTTGGCTACTATTTTGGCTCGTGACCAATGTTGCTTTTTAAATTTAAGTAATTGCTCTTCGGTGAGTCTATCTTCGGTAATGAATTCTTTGTTCCAATTGTCAGTTCTAAAGTCTTGTGTGAACATATACGCTGTTTGTGATTCCTGATCTTGAAAATAGAACAAGCTATTTGGCAAAGGTCTTTCTTGGTTGTATGAGGCGCGAGTTTCTGCAAAAACGTATAAGCTGAATAATGGAATAAGCAATACCCATTTATTAATTTTATCAGTTGTCGGTGTCAAAATTGTTTGAATAAAAATAGAGAAAAAAAGAACCAGTAACAGTCCACTAAATGGTAAAATTATTAANCCTAACGCTACAGGGAATTGGACAAATAAAGGAAAAAACACCAATATAACCGGTGCTAAAATGAGCAAGTTTAAAGAGGTANTCATTGTCTTTGTGAAGATGTTTNTGGCTAATGCAAGTGTCCCCAACAAGCTGATTAAAACAAAGAAATGCGCACCTGTTAAAAATAAAGCAAATAGTATACTTATTAATATCCAGATAAATATTGGGAAAACCATACTATTAATAGCATTGTATTTTACGAAAGAATGACGATAAAAATAATACGTTAATACAAAAGCTAAAAGTGAAAAGAAGGCAATATATTCGTAACCATTATAGGTGAAGCCTTGCAGTATTTCTGAATAATGTGGATGTAGCCAATATAGAAATTTTAAAATAGCAAAACTAATTAATGCTGTCATAATTAATGATTTGAAAAGCGGAAGACTAGCCGAAAATATAGATTTCAAGGTGAATGATTTGTTTTTAATACCAAAGATTACAACTATCACTAAGGCTATTAAATTTATCAGGCTGATTGTGAGGGCAGAATTAAATGAGTAAGAAAAAGTCCCACCAAAAGGAATTTGAAAATAGACATCATCTTCTTCAGAATGTAGTTTTGTTAGATCAGCTTGGCTAAGTTCATTTAACATGGGCAACAGGTAATGTGCTTGGTGAGCCAATGAGCCTAGGGATAAATTGACTGGGTTATCTAATGTGGTGTGATAGTTGAAATGATTATCAATAAAAGCAAAGTTAAACCCAGGAATATTTTTATCCTGACGAAATACTGATAAATCTGTATCGTTAGGTAGTAATTTGTAAATGCTGTATATGAGTGAATTAGATGTTGGGAATGTAGTTTCGACCTTTTTAAACTGCTCAATTAGTCCTTGATTGCCAGTATTTGTTTCCATTAACATGTAAGAGCTTCCAGATGATCCCCGAGCTTCAAAGTTAATAACAGCACCAACATCATCAGCCCAAGGGTGTTTGTTGACAAAAGCTTTGGCACCAAGTAAGCCTATTTCTTCTGCATCAGAGATCAAGATGATGATATCATTTTTTGGTTGAGTATTTTGATCTAGGTATACACGTATACCTTCTAAAATCACAGCAACGCCAGAACCAGCATCTGCAGAGCCTAAAGATGAATATGGCGCAGAATCATAATGAGACATGACCACTAATGATTTTGATGTTATATCACTGCCTTTGATTTTGGCGAGAATATTTTCAACTTGGGTATAGGTATTGTTACTATTAGTAATGGTGGTTTTTTGAATTTCTACCGTTAAACCTAAAGTTTGTAGTTCTTTAACAATATATTGTTGCACATTATAATGGTTCTCAGCACCTACATAATGAGGTTTTTGGGATATATTATTAATGTGTTTAACGGTATTTTTAATCTGAAACTGTTCACTAATAACTGAATCTGTTTTTATTCCATTTGGCTTCAAAGGCAAGAAAGACAGATAACCCAAAAATAAAATAACGGTCAAATGAATAGTATTTATATTTTTGCTAAGCAGGTTTCTTATCATGTTAAATCAAAACTCTTTTGATACAAGCCCCTAATTGATTGAGCTTTTCTTCGATGACTTCATAACCTCTATCAATATAATGTATGTCAAAAATCTCAGTTTCTCCATTAGCAACTAATCCAGCAATCACTAAGCTTGCAGAAGCCCTTAAATCTGTAGCTGTTGTTGGAGCTCCATTAAGGTTGTCTACACCTTGGATTATGGCTTGATTTCCTGAAACGGTAATGTCTGCACCCATTCGGATTAATTCGTTAATGTGCATAAACCTGTTTTCGAATAAATTTTCTGTTACGATTGAATAACCGTTTGCAATTGCATTTAACGTACAAAACTGGGCTTGCATATCTGTAGGGAAGGCAGGATGCGGTGCTGTATTAATATTCACAGGTTGTGGCTGTTTTTCATGCATGTTAATAGTGATTGAATTATCTGTTGTAGATATTTCAGCACCCGCTTCGCGCAATTTAATGATAACTGATTCTAAATCTTCTGGCTTAGCTTTATTAACAGTGATATGCCCGCCAGTGGCAGCAGCAGCCACTAAAAATGTACCCACCTCAATTCTGTCAGGAATGACATCATGCTCACATCCATGAAGTGTATCAACACCTTGAATTTTTAAAATTGAAGTGCCTATTCCTTCAATGTTTGCACCCATATTAATTAAGTATTTTGTTAAATCTACTACTTCTGGCTCAGTTGCACAATTTTCTAGTATGGTTTCTCCTTCGGCTAATGTCGCAGCAATCAACAGGTTTTCTGTACCAGTAACTGTCACTTTATCCATGTAAAATTGGCAGCCTTTTAATCTTTGTGATTCAGCAATTATATAACCGTTTTCAACTTTTATTTTTGCACCCATTGCTTCAAGGCCTTTGAGATGGATGTCAACAGGCCTAGCACCAATGGCACAGCCACCAGGAAGGGAAACTTCTGCTTTGCCATATTTGGTCAATAATGGCCCAAGCGCTAAAATTGATGCACGCATGGTTTTGACTGTTTCATAAGGTGCTCTGGGGTTGTCAATGTGGTCTGCACATATTTCAACATTAGTTGTGTCAACTATATTTAGTTGAACGCCCATTTGAATCAGTAATTCATTCATGGTTGTGACATCATCTAAATGCGGTACATTTTTAATCAAAGATTTGCCAGTGCCAATTATACTGGCTGCAATGATAGGTAATACCGCATTTTTAGCGCCAGAGGCAGTTATTGTTCCTTTTAAAGGAGTTCCGCCAGTTATTACAATTTTTTCCATATTATTTCAAGTTGTTGTATTCATTAGGGGTATAAGACTGGAAACTAAGAGCATGTATGTCACTTTTCATGTGGTCTCCAAGTGCGGCATAAACTAGACGATGTCTGTTGAGTTTTGACTTGTCTTTGAAATCTTCAGAGACAATTACGGCGGTAAAATGGGTCAAATCATCACTTTCAACTTTAACAAAGTCACAGTTAATGTGATTTTCAATCAATTCTTCTATAGATTTAGGTTGCATATAAATTAGTTGTTTAAATATCCAGTCATTATATTTTATAATAACAGGTTGATATAGTTAAAAGTGAAATTTTATGGCAGGTTTTAATGATTGAAGCAGTTGCTTATTTAATTGTAGGATTGATTTTGTTGGTCTATTCAGCAGATAAATTTATTATGGGCGCCGCAGCAACCGCTACATATTTGGGTGTTTCCAGTATGGTAGTTGGTTTGATAGTCATTGGATTTGGCACATCAGCACCAGAAATGGTCATCTCAGCTATAGCCGCTATGCAGGATAACCCAGGTTTAGCATTAGGAAATGCAGTTGGTTCAAATATAACCAATATTGCCTTGGTACTTGGTGTTGGCATTATTGTTTCTCCTTTATTGATTTGTTCTAATACTGTAAAACGAGAGATGCCGATTCTTCTTTTGGTTTCATTATTTGTATTATGGTTAATGTGGGATGGAGAGTTAAGCCGCGTGGATGGTGTTGTGTTATTGCTCGGTATGTTTGTAATGACGCTTTGGATGGCATGGTTAGGGCTAAGGGAATCCAAAGAAAAGGATACTTTAGAAGAAGAATTTGAGGCAGAAATGCCTCATGATGTTTCAAAACGCGCAGCTTGGCTTTGGTTGTTATTTGGTATTATTATGTTGCCAATGGCATCTGTATTGATGGTCAAAGGGGCGACAAGCATTGCTCAAATGATGGGTATGAGCGATGTTGTTATTGGATTGACAATCGTTGCTTTAGGTACATCTTTACCTGAGTTGTCAGCAACCATTGCCTGTATGAGAAAAGGAGAACACGATTTAGCATTGGGCAATATTGTGGGCTCAAATATGTTTAATTTGTTAGGTGTCTTAGGTATTAGTTCGGCGATTAAGTCATTTAAATTACCAAAAAATTTCTTATCAACTGATTATTTAGTGATGTTGGATTTAACATTTGCTTTGCTTATTTTTTCACTAGTCTATGTCGCCAGGAGTAAACCCATTCCTAGAATGATCGGCTATTTATTTGTTCTAGCTTACTGTGCTTTTAACTTTTGGCTATTTCAACGCTCATGAATACACCTGTTAATATTTTAAAAATTGCTAAACAGGTTGTTGATGTTGAACAAAGTGCTTTAAATAAATTACATGACCAAATTGGAGATGAGTTTGTCCAAGCTATAGAGCTACTTTTGGCTTGTAAAGGGCATGTAATAGTCATTGGTATGGGCAAATCAGGGCATATCGGTAATAAAATATCTGCTACATTGGCATCGACAGGAACTCCTGCTTTTTCAGTGCATCCAGGAGAAGCCAGTCATGGAGACTTGGGGATGATTACAAAAAACGATATGACAATATGTGTTTCAAATTCTGGTGAAACTGAAGAAGTCTTAAATATTATTCCTATTATTAAACGTATGGGTATCCAGACGATTGCAATTACTGGCAATCCAAAATCAACAATGGCAGAAATTGCTGATGTACATCTGTCAATTGCGGTAGGTGAAGAAGCTTGCCCGTTAGGATTAGCACCAACGACAAGTACGACCACTACATTGGTTTTAGGAGATGCTTTGGCCGTGACTTTGTTGAAATTAAGAGGTTTTACAGAAGAAGATTTTGCGCGATCGCACCCAGCTGGGTCATTAGGTAAAAGATTGTTGTTAAACATTGATGATTTGATGCGAAAAGGTGAAGATGTACCTAAAGTCGAATTAGGCACTAATATTCAAGAAGCTTTATTTGAAATTACACAAAAAAGACTTGGAATGACTGCGATTGTTGATAGCAATAATACAGTTAAAGGGATATTTACAGATGGAGATTTACGTAGGGCGTTCGATGAAGAAATTGATTTAAAAACAACATTGATTGAACAGGCGGCGACACTTAATCCTGTGACAATTGAGTCGAATCAATTAGCCGTATCAGCAGCTCAATTAATGGAAAANCATAATGTTCATGGATTATTGGTTGTCGATAAAAATAATCAGTTAGTCGGAGCATTGAATATACATGATTTACTAAAAGCAGGAGTGGTTTGATGAAAAATTTGTATTCACCAGAAGAACTCAATGAGGTAGCAAAAAATATTAAGTTGATAATCTTTGATGTTGATGGTGTTTTAACTGACGGTAGTTTATATTTTAGTGATGATGGTAGAGAAGTTAAAAAATTTAATTCTAAAGATGGATTAGGTTTATCGTGGCTTGCACAAACGGATATTACCGTTGCGATTATAACAGGCAGAACTTCTCCAATTGTTGCAGAAAGAATGAAGGCGTTAAACATTAATCATGTTTATCAAGGCCGCATGAATAAGTTAGAAACTTATCATAATTTATTACAAGCTTTGCAACTTACGCACGAACAAGCTGCCTATGTAGGTGATGATGCAATTGATGTACCCATTATGAAAGAGTGTATTTTGCCCATATCTGTGGCAGACGGACATGAATCGGCTAAATCAGTAGCAAAATGGATTACTCAGCTCGGTGGTGGGAAAGGAGCAGGAAGAGAAGTATGCGACTTGTTGCTTCACGCCCAAGATAGAATGGTCGATATATTAAAGTCACATCAATAAATGACTAGACAGGTTCAGCAGATCATCCTTTTTTCTATCTTAGCTCTTGTTAGTTATAGTGTTTGGAAGTATTTTTTTGATAGAGAAAAAACAATTCAAGATAAACCATTTACCAAAGGTTATTCAATAGAGAATGTTGAATTGAAAATCACAGATGAGCTGGGGAAATTAACAGCTAAGTTTACATCTCCTAACTTAACGAGATTCACAGATACGCCAGTGCTTAATATAGANACACCTTTATTTTGGACNTATAAAGAAGGGAAAGAACACTGGAAGTTAGAATCAATATCAGCCAACTATGACACAGATAAAAATGAAGTAGATTTTACAAATAAATTAAAAGCACAAACTGTTAATGATGAGACGCCAACAAAATTTGTAGCTAATANTTTATTGCTCGATTTAAATAATAAAAAAGCCAACACCAAAGATGGTGTTAATTTTATTCAACAAAACATGTCAATGACTGGCCAAATTGCAAAGTTTGACCTAGATAAAGAAACACTAGAGGTAAGTGAAGATGTTAAAGCANTATATAAATCTCAATATAAAAAAAATCAATAGTTTAATATTTATACTATTAANATTAATGGGCTTTAATAGTATGGCTCTTGAATCAGACAAACAAGCTGACTTTAATTTACAAGCGGATGATTTTAAAAATTTACCTGAAGTTAAATCAGGATTGACTCAACAGAAATTTTGGGGAAATGTGCTNATTGAACAAGGAACATTAAAGATTGCTGCAGATAAAGCCATTCTATTTAATGGCAAAGAGGGTATTTTCAAAGTAGTATTAACTGGAAATCCAGTACAAATGGAGCAGTTTATCGATGCTGAATTTGGTAAAATTGATGTTAAAGCTACGACTATTGATTTTATGGTTAAAGATGATTTGTTATTAATGACAGGTGATGTTGTGATTAAAAGTAAAATTCAAGGAGAAATGAGCGGCGAAAAAATTACAATNAATTTAAAAACCAATGAAATTAAAGGTTCTAAATCTGGAAACAAACGTGTCAAATTAGTTATAAAACCAAAGCCTAATNCTAAAACAAAATAATCAAATGATAACTGTAAACAATTTAGTCAAATCTTATAAAAAAAGAAAAATCATAAAAGATTTTTCAATGTCAGTTGATAGAGGTGAAGTGGTTGGCCTCCTTGGTCCTAATGGAGCGGGTAAAACCACATGTTTTTATATGATTGTAGGGCTTGTTGCAGCTGATGCTGGAGAAATACTTATTGATGGTGTTGATGCTTCAAAAATTGGTGTTCACAAACGTGCGGATTTAGGGTTAGGTTATTTACCACAAGAAGCATCAGTTTTTAGAAAGTTAACAGTCAAGCAAAATATATTGTCGGTTCTTGAGTTGCGTAAAGAATTAAATAAACAACAAAGAAATGCTCAAGCTGAAGCTTTAATGGAAGAGTTAAACATTGACCATGTTCATGACCAAATGGGCATCAGTCTTTCGGGTGGTGAGCGACGACGTGTTGAAATTGCTAGGGCGTTAGCTTTGGATTTAAAATATATTTTATTAGATGAACCTTTTGCTGGAGTTGATCCTATTTCAGTGATTGATATACAAAAAATTGTCACCCACTTAAAAAACAGAGGATTAGGAGTTTTAGTGACTGATCACAATGTTAGAGAAACCCTTGGGATATGTGATAGGGCGTATATTCTAAACGACGGGGTGATGCTAGCTGAGGGCATGCCAGAGCAAATCATTAGTAATGAAGATGTGAAAAAAGTGTATCTTGGAAAAAACTTTAGGATGTAATGGTTGCTTTATTTTCAATAGTTGTGTATTGTAAACTTAATGAAGAAAATAATAAAAAACGGAAATCATCACCTTGAATTTTCATAATTCATACCAAAATATTCTTATAAGGACTTGTTTGAGAGTCATACAACAAGTCTTTAAACTCGGCAGGCTACAAAACATATTCATTAATCGTTTCATAGTTCTGTCACAATTCAAAACTAAGCGAGGAAATCATTATGCAAATAGATATCACTGGTCACCAATTAGATGTTACTACTTCAATGAGAGATTATTTTACAAGTAAGTTTGAAAGAATTAAGCGTCACTTTGATCAGGTTATTAATGTTCACGCAATTCTCAGCGTAGAAAAACTCAGCCACAAAGCTGAAGCAACAATGCATATTAATGGCAAAACATTGTTTGCAGAATCAACACAAGAAGACTTGTACTCGGCCATTGATCTACTTATGGATAAGTTGGATAAGCAGGTTAGGAGGCACAAGGACAAAATGACTAATAAGCATCGTGGCGAAGCTCTAAAATATACGATGGAACAATAAAAATCATATAATTAACTCAACAATCATCATTTTTAGGGCATAGAATTATTCTATGCCCTAAAATATCCCGCGATAAACAGTTGCGCAAAGCACATGAAATTCATAGATTATATCGANCCAAAAAACATAGCGATGAATATTCCTTTTAGTAGCAAAAAGAGGTTGTTTGAGCAGCTTGCTACAGAAATGGGTGAAGNCCCTAAAGAAACAAGAGCCATTTATGATGCATTAGTAGGCAGAGAAAAAATTGGAGCAACTTCTTTGGGAAATGGCGTTGCTTTACCTCATGGTAGATGCTTAGAAGAAAAAGAAGTTAAGATTAGAATTTTGCTTTTGAATAAACCTGTCAACTATGAAAGTGTTGATGATACACTTGTACAACTTATCGTTTGTATTATATTTCCTAAAAAAGTAGAAGAATCCCATGATCGGCTATTAAAAAACATTGGAGCACTCTTTAAAAAGCACAGGGTTTACAGAGCATTGATAGCAGCAAAAAATAAAAAGGAAATTAAATCAATTATTTTTAACGAGTCAAAATAATGCATGAATTATTGATAATAACTGGTATGTCAGGTTCAGGTAAAACTATAGCTTTACGCACGCTTGAGGATTTAAACTATTATTGTGTAGATAATTTGCCTATCGAAATGTTAGAGCAATTCATACAACATATTTGTAAAAACAATTCAGAATATCCTAAAGTTTCTGTTGGCATTGATATTAGAAATACTGAAACAGCTCTAAAGAATTTACCTAAAATTATTAAAGGGGTAGATTCCTCAACCGTAAAAATTAAAACACTATTTTTAGATTCAAATGATGAAACCTTGCTCAAAAGGTATTCTGAGACCAGGCGAGCACATCCTTTATCAAATCAAGAACATAAGTATTCGCTCTCTCAGGCGATAACCCAAGAACGTCTATTGATGGAGCCATTGGCAGATTCGGCAGATTTGCTGATAGATACAAGCCAAACTACTGCCCCGCAATTACGTGATAAAATATGGCGTCAAGTAAAGCAAAATAACGAAGGGAGCCTCTCTTTGTTACTTCAATCTTTTGCCTTTAAGCGTGGTGTTCCATACGATGCAGATTTTGTATTTGATGCACGTTGTTTGCCCAACCCGTTTTGGGTAAAAGAATTGCGTGAATTTTGTGGAAAAGATGAGCCTATTAAGGACTATTTAAATAGTAAAGAAATAGTGATCGACTATTATCAGGATATTGAACAGTTGGTAAAAAAATGGATTCCGTCATTTGAAGAAAATGACAGAAGTTATCTAACCATTGCCATTGGTTGTACAGGAGGTAAACATCGTTCAGTTTTCCTCACTGAAAAATTATTCTCTGAATTGAAGAAAAATCGCAGTAACATATTGGTCCAACATCGTGAGCTGGACTAATATGTTGTTTGAGATTTTATTCCCTCAATAAATCATTAATCGAAGTTTTAGCACGGGTTTGTTCATCAACTGTTTTAACAATGACAGCACAACTTAGTGAGTGACTTCCATCTTCAGCAGGAAGGCTGCCAGGGACAACAACAGATCCAGGTGGAACATAACCATAGGTGATTTCTTGGGTTTTACGGTTATAAATTTTGGTACTTTGTGAAATGAATACGCCCATTGATAATACACTTCCTTTTCCGACTCTAACTCCCTCAACTACTTCCGAGCGAGCACCAATGAAACAATTGTCCTCAATTATTGTTGGAGAAGCTTGTAACGGTTCTAATACGCCGCCAATACCGACACCACCAGATAAGTGAACATTCTTGCCAATTTGTGCACAACTGCCTACAGTTGCCCAAGTATCAACCATCGTGCCTTCATCAACAAAGGCGCCAATATTGACATAACTTGGCATAACGACCACGTTTTTTCCTAGATATGCACCCATTCTAACCGTAGCAGGTGGCACAATTCTTGCACCAGTTTTCTCAAAATCTTCTTGTGTAGCGTTATGAAAACGACAAGGGACTTTGTCAAAGTAATTATGGCTTGTTCCTTGAGTGACAATATTGTCATGGATTGAGAAGTACAATAGGACTGCTTTTTTCAACCATTCATTAACCTTCCATTCACCAGTTTCAGTAGGTTCTGCTACTCTGGCTTCTCCAGTTTCAAGTAGTTCCATAACTTGAGATATTGTTATTGCATATTTATTAGAAAGTTCAGCTTTTGTTAAAGTACTTTTATCTGTCCAGGCACTTTCAATAAGGTTTTGTATTGTATTCATAATTGTTCCAATAATTTGGTTTTTAAATGATTTAGTTGTGATTGTGTTAAGGCTTTTTGATTTATATCTAACCAATAAGTATTTTCTGCTCTTGCGCCGATAATAACGATTTTAGCAGCATTAATTGAAATATCTAATGATAATAATGTTTTGGCAATCATNGCNAATAAACCATGNCTATCTCGGCAAATGACNTCTATCATGCTTTTGCTTCTATTGGTTGATTTCAATAACAATACTTTGGGTTTTATTTTAAATAGTTTTTCACTTTCCGGTGTAAATCTTTCCATGGGAATTTCATAAAATTGCCCTTTTTTAAGAGCAGTTTTTAATTCTTCAATCATTTTATGTTGCGAGCTCATATGGTTTTCTGCAATACAGTGGACTGTATTTAGAGCATATCCTTCTTCAGTATTGTCGATATTGGCATCAACGATTGAAAAGTTATATTTTTCTAGAATTGATGACATGATATAAAACAATCCTTTAAAGTCTTTACAGTAAATTAAGAATTCGACAGTATTATTATTTTTTTCAATTTTTGTATCGGGTGAAGGGTTTGATGTATTGGATGGTGAAATATTGGCGACTATTGGTAGTTCAAATTTTCCAATAATTTGTTGAATTTGATTATTCCTTTCTTGCTCTATTTGCTCGACTTGTTTAACTTGAATTAATGTTTTAGATGTGAGTTCTTGCTTGGTTTTCAAAAATAGTTCGTGTAGTAAGGTTTCCTTAAATCCATTCCATAATTTAGGATCCGTGGCTGAAATATCAGCGATTGTGAGTAAATATAATGANCTTAGTTTTAGTAATGAATCAGCTTGTTTGGCAAAAGCTTTAATAGTTTCAGGGTCACTTAGGTCTCTTTTTTGAGCTGTTTCACTCATAATTAAATGATTTTTAACTAACCATACTATTAATTTTGTATTTTTTTCATTNATCTTATGATTTTCGCAAAATTCATTGGCGTCCACAGCACCTAAGTCAGCATGGTGTCCCTCTCTGCCTTTGGCAATATCATGGTATAAGGCTGCTATATAGACTAAATAAGGTTCTGGAATATTGTTGAAAATCTGTGCAGCTCTCTTAACATCAGTTTTATTTAGTCGCAATAAACATAAATTTCGCACGGTAAATAAGCTGTGTTGATCTACAGTAAAAATGTGAAATAAATCAAATTGCATACGGCCAACTATTTTGCCAAATACGGGTAAATATCTGGCAAGAATTCCAAGAAGATTGAGTTGTTTTAGAACCGAGTCAACATTGTGTTTTTGCTGAAATATCTTTATGAATTGTGATTTGATTAGCGGGTTGTTACGGAATTCATCATTAATTTGATTAATATTGTGCCGCATTGCCCGGACTGTATCAGCACGAATACCTTTTATTTTTGGATGTTTTTGTAACAATAAAAAAAGTTCAAACCAGACTGTTGGCTTTGTTTGAAATTGTGACGTGTCTTTTATTTCTAAGAAGTTATTAATTGTATGGAATCTGTTATTTAGCTCTTTAATAACATCTGTTTGATTTTGTTTCAGAATTTTTTCATCAAATAGCTGTAACAAAAGAGAATTCAAACGCTCTAATTGCATGGCATTGCTATAAAAAACCTGCATAAATTGCTCAACGGCTGGATTTTTTATACCTTCATCATGGAATCCAAATACTTTAGCTAGCTTCAATTGATAATCAAATAATACACGGTCTTCTTTTCTTCCTGCAATTATATGTAGAGCGAAACGGACTTTCCATAGAAAATTTTGCCCTTTTTTGAGTTGAATGTATTCGAATTCTGTCAGAAAACCAGTGTCCACAAGTTCGTGCAATGAATTGGTTTGGAAAAAGCGTTGAACGACCCAAGAAACCATTTGGATGTCTCGAAGACCCCCTGGTCCTTCTTTGATGTTGGGTTCTACATTATAAGTAGTGTCACTAAATTTTCTGTGTCTTATTTTTTGTTCTTCCCACTTAGCAGTAAAAAAATCTTCACCTTTCCAAATTTTTTTGGTTGTAACAAATCTCTGCATTTGCGTGAAAGATTTTCGGTTGCCCAGTATGAAACGTGCTTCCATTAAATTGGTAGCAACTGAAACGTCCTCTTTAGCTTGCTCAAAGCATTCTTTTGGAGTTCTAACGCTTGAACCAATATCAAGACCAATATCCCATAGGGCTTGTATATACAAACTTATTTGCTGGTCGTAAGTTTTGGAGTTTCTTGGTTTGATTATCAGTAAATCTACATCAGAAAAGGGGTGCAAGTCCCCTCTGCCAAATCCACCAACTGCAACTAAGGCAAGCTTATCTGTGTTAACAATTATATACCATAATTGCATGATGATTTGTTCTACACACCAACCCCTGGTGCGAACAAGATTTGTGACTTCTGAATTTTTTAAAAATTCATCAGCCATTTTTTTATCAGCTGACTTTAATAAATTCTTAAAAAAAGGGATGTAATTAGTAGGTGTTTTTTCTAACTCAAGCACATCCAGAAAGTTTTCTACATTTAATGGGGGTGCAATTCTAGACATGCTTGATATGCACTCTAATAATCGAATTGATAATTATCAGAAACAGTTAATACCTCAAACCCAGTATCTGTTACAACGAGCGTATGTTCCCATTGAGCGGACAAGCTTTTGTCTTTTGTGATGACTGTCCAATCATCGGCTAATAATTTAGAGTGGCGTTTACCAATATTAATCATGGGTTCAATAGTAAAAGTCATGCCCTTTTGTAATTTAATACCAGTACCCTTTGTACCATAATGTAGTACTTGTGGAGCCTCATGAAAAACTTCACCGATGCCGTGTCCACAATATTCACGAACAACCGAAAATTTATTTTTACTGGCATGTTGTGCAATCGCATGACCAATATCACCTAAATGAACGCCTGGTGCAACCATGCGAATACCAATTTCCATACACTCTTTGGTTACATCAATCAACTTTTGAGTTCGACCAGCAACTTTTCCAACAGTAAACATACGAGATGTATCGCCATGCCAACCATCTTTAATAACGGTTATATCGACATTGATAATATCGCCATTTTTAAGTTTTTTATCAGCAGGAATTCCATGGCAAATAACATGATTTACAGACGTACAAATAGATTTCGGAAAGCCATTATAGTTCAGTGGAGCAGGGATTGTTTTTTGAAAATCCACCATATAATCATGGCAGATTTTATCTAATTCATTGGTGGTGGTTCCTGCAACAATGTAGGGCTCTATCATATCCAAAACTTCAGCGGCTAAACGACCAGCAGTTCGCATCTTTTGAATTTCTTTTTCGGTTTTTATGACTATTTGCACAATATAAAAGTTTATTAAAAAAAACGTATTGTATAGCCTATTTAATTGTAAAGCTTATAATTGTGATTAATTTTTTTGAATTAATGTTAATGATTGCATTACCTGACCTTATTAAGTTGTTAAATAATAATTATTTAAACCATTACAATACAAAACTTGTTGGTGGTTTTGATGAGCCTTTTTATCAAGCACCAAAAGATAAAAACTTTGCTGAGATTCAATTCTCGCATGATTATATTCGTAGTGCCTTACATGAACTTTCACATTGGTGTGTGGCAGGTGTTGAACGTCGTCAATTAGATGACTTTGGTTATTGGTATGCGAAAGACGGTAGATCACAAGAGCAACAAAATGAATTTTTTAAACTAGAAATAAAACCACAAACCATCGAATGGGCTTTCTCGATTATTTGTGGTGTAAAGTTCGAGGCTAGTATTGATAATTTAAACAATTCTGTTGTTGGTATTGATGAATTTCAACAAAATCTAATTCGTAAAATGCAAAGCTATTTAGATAAAGGTTTCACCAAAAGGGTAGATGAGATTATTGACCTCATCGCAACCCATAGAAATATAGTTTCACCCTACCAGTATTTATTGCACAACAGGTACGAGCCCTGATTCAAAACCAGATTTGCTTAGCCCAAATAAAGCATCACAAACATTTCCACCATGACATTCTGACTGGCCTGAAGCTGGCTGCGTGCTACCATCGGGACATGTTAAACATTCAATTGATCCAACTTGATCTTGAAATGAACCTGCGGGACAGGACGTGCAATTCATGGCGCCAGGGAAGTTACTAAAGCTTCCAGGTTGGCAGGCCATGCAACTCGTTTGGCCAGGTAAGTTTTGAAATCTTCCTACTACACAGCTTTCACAGTTTTGGGCTCCTGGACCACTTGAAAATGTACCTACACTACATGCTTGACAACTAGCCTGGCCTTCTAAACTTTGAAAATGACCAGGATCGCAATCATTGCAAGAATTTCGACCAATTTGATCTTGGAATTTACCTTTTGGACAAGCTGTACAACTTGTCGCCTCTTCTTCACTTGAAAAACTACCCGCTAAACAATTTTTACATTTAGTTTGACCTAATTCATCTTGAAATTTTCCTTGAGGGCATGTGAAACAAACGTTTTGACCTATTTGATTTTGAAATCTTCCATGTTCACAAAGATTACAGGATTTCGCTCCTGTGGTATTTGCATAAGTCCCAGCTAAACAGGGTTTACATTGTGTTTGCCCATCTAAGTCTTGAAATGTACCTTCTGGGCATTCTTGACATATTCCATTTGATTCAAAGCTTCCGGATTCGCATGCTTCATAAGAGATTACATTGGTTAAATTGCCTTCAAATCCTCCGGCTTGAGTGACAGTGATGCTTGAAGTTGACCCAGTAGAAGCAGCAGGTGCTGTACATGTTATCATTGAGTCAGTGTAGGTTGTTATGTTTGTACACGCGTTACCATTTATGGTAACAGTGCCAACAATTTCACCAAAATTCACACCAGATATTTGTACACTATCACCGCCTGCACGATTAAGCGTGCTCGGATCTACAGAGGTTATTGTAGGTGCGTTATATTTGAATGTGACAGATGGCATGACAAATGCGTCAGATGTTACTAGAACGTCAACTGTTCCAACACCAGAAGGAACAGTGCAAGCAATACTGTTGCTATTTGAAGAGTTGATTTGGCAATTTTGCCCTCCAACTGTTACAGATGGGCTGATTAAGGCTGTGTCTGTTAATATTAATAAAGAATAACCACCAACGGTATCTCCAGACGTCGGTGAAATGTGAGTGATGCTTGCTCCAACTGAAAATACATGTTGGCAAAACAGGATTAAAAATAGTGCTGACAATAAATTTTTCATAAGTAAAAACTCCCCGATATTGATATTATTTGATTTATAATTAACTAAAANATATCACAAATTAGATTATAATTAATAGTACTTTTGTTGAAATGATAAGAAATGCAAATATCCTTCTTGTTGATATTGATTAAATAAAGTATAATCCCGCGGCTTTCTAAAATAGCTACTTTAGATTTGTAGAAAGTAAAATCCTGTATCATACTAAATGAATTAACTGGGTGCTGAATGAGACTTATTAAGTTTATCGGTTGTTGTTCAAGTATGATGCATTGTTTATAACCCTCGAGTCATAACGTAAAAATGACTCTTACATAGGAAAATAATAATGGCTAATGTTAGCATAAAACAGCTGCTAGAAGCTGGTGTTCATTTTGGNCACAATACTAGATACTGGAATCCAAAAATGGATCAATATATTTTTAGTTCTAAAAATAAGATTCATATCATTGATTTAGCAAAGACAGAAGCATTGATGTCAGATGCTTTAAATTATTTAAGTTCTTTAGCATCACGTCGTGGAAAAGTTTTATTTGTTGGAACNAAACGTTCTGCAAGTAAAGTAATGAAACAAGAAGCGATTAGATGTGGTATGCCNTATGTAACTAACCGTTGGTTAGGTGGCATGATGACTAATTACAAAACTATTAAGCAATCAATTAACCGTATCAAAGAAATTGAAACGATGAAAACTGATGGCCGTATGGAAAAATTAGTTAAGAAAGAACAGTTGAAACGTGAAAGAGAGTTAACTAAGCTAGAAAAAAGTTTAGGTGGTATTAGAGAAATGGCTGGTGTTCCTGATGCTATGTTNATTGTTGATACNAAACATGAAGCAATCGCAATTAAAGAAGCCAAAACTTTAGGTATTCCTGTNATTGCTGTTGTGGATACAAACAACTCATTCGAAGGTGTTGATTATGTGATTCCTGGTAATGATGATGCGATGAAAGCTATTAATTTATATGCTTCAACTGTTGCTGATGCAGTATTAGAAGGGCGTGCATCTATGCCATCTCCTGCAGATGCAGAAAAAGTTAAGAAAGAAGCCGTTAAAAAAGCTACTCCACAACCTGCTGCTGAAGAAGCTCCAAAAGCAGAAGAAGCTGTAGTAGAAAAAGCTGAAGTAGTTGAAGAAGAAGCTAAAAAAGTTGTTAAAAAAACAACTAAAAAGAAAGTAGCTAAGAAAACAACTAAAAAGAAAGTAGCTAANAAAGTAACTAAGAAAGAAGACTAACTAGTCTTTATTCAATTCAGGATTTGGGGTGGTTATTAATGATTGCCCTGAATTTATTTAATTTTAATTATACGAAAATTTCGTAAAACAGTGAGGACTTAACATGAGCGTAACAGCTGCAATGGTTAAAGAATTAAGAGAGCGTACCGGTGCTGGTATGATGGAATGTAAAAAAGCATTAGTTGCTTCAAATGCAGACATTGAAGTGGCAATTGAAGAAATGCGTAAATCAGGAGCGGCTAAGGCGGCCAAAAAATCTAGCAGAATAGCAGCAGAAGGTGTGGTAAAGATTTTATCATCTGCAGATGCTAAAACTGTGACAATAGTTGAAGTCAATAGTGAAACAGACTTTGCAGCTAAAGACGAAGGGTTTTTGGCATTTACTGATGTTGTCGTAAAAGCGGCACAAGAATTAGGCAGTGAAAGTGTTGAAGATTTAATGAATGCCGATATCAATGGCGATTCATTAGAAGTAGTTAGAACGGCATTGATTGCAAAAATCGGTGAGAATATTCAAATTAGACGCATTAAACAACTATCTGCAGACGAAGGTGTTTTTGGGCACTATGTTCACGGTGTTAAAATTGGTGTTGTTGTTAATGTTAATACAGATAATCAAGAATTAGCCAAAGACTTAGCTATGCACGTAGCTGCTGTTAGTCCTGAGTTTATTCAAGAAAAAGATGTACCTGCTGAATATGTTGCTAAAGAAAAAGAAATTTTAATAGCACAAGTTGAAGACAGTGGAAAGCCACCTGAAATTGTTGAAAAAATGATTGGTGGTAGATTACGTAAGTTTTTAGCTGGTATTACACTTTATGGTCAAGATTTTGTTAAAAATCCTGATATGACAGTTGAAAAATTACTAAAATCTGAAGGTGCTGATGTAATAACTTTCCATAGAATGGAAGTTGGCGAAGGCATTGAAAAGAAAGAAGATAATTTTGCTGAAGAGGTTATGGCACAAGCACGTGGCGAATAAATCTCCAAAATTTAAACGTATCCTCCTCAAGCTAAGTGGTGAAGCACTTATGGGTGAGGAGGATTACGGCATAGACCCAAAAGTTATTAATCGGATTGCTGCTGAAATCCATCAGATTCGAGAACTTGGTGTTGAAATTGGTATAGTAATTGGCGGCGGGAATATTTTTCGAGGAGCTGGTTTAGCAAAAGCTGGTATTGATCGAGTTACTGGTGATCATATGGGAATGTTAGCGACAGTTATGAATTCTCTAGCCTTGCAGAATGCAATTGAAAAACAGGGTTCTAAAGTCAGAGTCATGTCAGCGATTCAAATACACGAAGTTTGTGAAGATTATATTCGTCGTAAGGCCATTAGGCATCTTGAAAAGGGTAATATTGCCGTTTTTGCTGCTGGAATTGGTAATCCGTTTTTTACTACTGATTCTGCTGCAAGTTTAAGGGCTATTGAAATTAATGCTGAGCTTGTGATCAAAGCCACTAAGGTTGATGGTGTTTATTCATCAGATCCTGAGTTGAATGCTGATGCTGTTAAATTTGATGAATTGACATATGATAACGTGATTGAAAAGAAATTGGCGGTAATGGATACTGCTGCAGTTGTATTGTGTCGAGATCAAAATATGCCAATTAGAATTTTTAATATGCTGAAGCCTGGCGCATTATTGAAAATTGTACAAGGTGAAGATATAGGAACAATTGTTCGAAATTAATGTCGAAATTAAGGTTTTAAAGATATATATAAGGTGAAAAGTGATGATAAATGAAATACTAGATGATGCTAAAGTTAGAATGGGTAAAAGTGTTGAGTCTCTTAGGAGTGAATTATCCAGTGTAAGAACAGGTAGGGCAAATACTGCATTGCTTGATGGAATTAGTGTTGATTATTACGGTTCTGCTACGGCACTTAGTCAAGTGGCAAATGTTGCTGTTTCTGATTCACGTACACTTACAATTACACCTTGGGAAAAAGAAATGGTTGCTCCAATAGAAAAAGCTATCATGAAATCATCTTTAGGTTTAAACCCTGTTAGTGCAGGCATGGTTATTCGTTTGCCTCTTCCTCCGTTAACTGAAGAAAGAAGAAAAGAAATGGTTAAAGTTGTCCATGGATTTGGTGAAAACTGTAAAATTGCAATCAGGAATATTCGTAGAGATGCAAACTCNACTTTTAAATCTATGTTNACAGAGAAAGATATTACGGAAGATGAATTGCACCAATCTGAGGATAATGTACAGGAGTTAACAAATACTTTTGTTGCTCAAGTCGATGTTGTTGTAAAAGAAAAAGAAGTTGAGCTATTAGAAATATAATTTCTAATAATTAACTTTGTCAGAAGAATTTTCAAATTGCCCTAAACATATTGCTATCATAATGGATGGCAATGGTCGTTGGGCAACTCAAAGAAACAAATACAGAACATCTGGACATAAGGCAGGTGTTAATGCCGTTAGAAAAACCATTCGGCAGGCTTCTAAATCTGATGTGCAATGGTTGACTCTATTCGCTTTTAGTAGTGAGAACTGGTCACGTCCTCAAAAAGAAGTTTCTATGTTAATGGAATTGTTTACACGCGCCTTAAAAAAGGAAGTACCTGAATTACATGAAAACGGTGTAAGGTTGAACTTTATTGGAGATTTAACTAAATTTTCAAATGGACTGCAAAAACGTATTAAACAAGTGGCAGAATTAACAGTTAATAATAATAAAATGGTGCTAACAATTGCTGTCAATTATGGCGGTAGATGGGATATAGTCCAGGCATCTCAAAAAATTAGCGAAGCTGTAAAAAATGGTGAATTAACTAGCGAAGATGTTTCTGAACAAGTTTTTTCTAAGTATCTATCAATGAGTGANTTANCNTCTCCTGATCTGTTAATTAGAACTGGAGGAGAACAAAGGGTCTCAAATTTTTTATTATGGCAATTGGCTTATNCGGAATTGTTTTTTACACCAGTATTATGGCCAGACTTTGATGAAGAATGCTTGATTAATGCCATGAATACTTATCAACAACGTGAAAGAAGGTTTGGGAAAACTCCAAATCAAATTAAAGAAGGAAAGTAAATGCTTAAACAAAGAATCTTGACTGCAATTATTTTGGCTCCATTNGTTTTAGCTATTATCTTTTACTCCAATGAATTATTATTTTCTCTTTTTGTTAGCTTCTTAGCTTTAATGATAGGCTTTGAATGGTTTCAAATTGTTAGGAAGTATAAAGTTAATTCCATAATTATTGCACTAGCTGTAGCAATTATTATTTTTTCACTCAATTATGCCACATTTATTGCTATTGACGTCACGAGGATTCTGATAGCAGCAACGGTTTTATGGTCTATGTGTTTCTTTTGGTTATTTAAACCAGAACAAGGTAGTGATAAATATTCTGTTAAATATGCTTTAGGTGTTGGCATCTTATTATTGTTTGGTTCTTCATTGCTATCAATACATCAAATTCCTGTATTTGGTGTTAAGTTAACGTTGGCACTGTTTTTCTTAGTATGGGTGGCAGATATAGGTGCATATTTAACGGGTAAGAATTTTGGTAAACATAAGTTGGCAAAAAAAGTCAGTCCTGGTAAAACTGTCGAAGGTCTATTAGGTGGGGTAGTTTTCACAAGTATTTATGGCTATTTCGTTGCTAAATGGTTAGATCAAGAATGGTTATATTTTGTCATAGCTTTTGCAATTCTTGCTTGTATATCAGTGGTAGGAGATTTATTTGCTAGCCTACTAAAAAGACAGTCAAACGTTAAGGATAGTGGTTTTTTATTGCCAGGGCATGGTGGGTTTCTCGATAGATTTGATTCATTAATTGCCTGTGCGCCATTTTACTTCGCCTTTGTTAGTTCACTAAATTTGGCATGAATAATAATAAGTGTAAGAATGTTGTAGTGCTTGGAGCCACAGGTTCTATTGGTGACAGTACTTTAGATATCATCTCTAGGCACCCTGNTAAATTTAATGTTTTTGCTATTACTGGCCATTCGAATATTAATAAATTAGCATTAATTGCTAATAAGTATAAACCTAATTTTGTTGTCATATCAGACATAACACAATATAAAGCTTTACAAGTTTTGATCGATGGCTCTGATACTATTGTATTAGCTGGGAAACAAGAGCTGGTTAATATTTGCCAATTAAGTGATGTAGATATNGTTGTTGCAGGCATTGTTGGAAGTGCAGGAATGGAGCCGGTATTAGCATCAGTAAATGCTGGAAAAGATTTACTATTAGCCAATAAAGAAGCTTTGGTTGTAGCTGGCGACTTGGTGATGCAAGCAGCTAAAGATAATCAGTCCAATATTATTCCATTAGATAGTGAGCATAACGCTATTTTTCAATGCCTGCCCGATAATTATAAAGTCGGNTCAACTCCAAAAGATATAAAAAAAATCATCTTAACAGCATCTGGAGGNCCGTTTTGGAATACAAATCAAAGTTTGTTCGAGTCAATTACTCCAGAACAAGCTTGTGCACATCCAAACTGGGATATGGGTAGAAAAATATCTATTGATTCAGCAACATTGATGAATAAAGGTTTAGAGGTTATTGAAGCTCATTGGTTGTTTAGCCTTGCAGTAGATAAAATCGATGTTCATGTTCACCCACAAAGTATTATTCATTCAATGGTTTGCTACAATGATGGATCTGTCTTAGCGCAATTAGGAGAACCCGATATGAGGATTCCAATTGCTTATGGTTTAGGGATGAGAGAAAGGATTTCCTCTGGTGCAAATTTAATAGATTTGTTACAAAACAATGAGTTACAGTTTTATCCTCCCAATTTTGAAAAGTTTCCTTGTTTAAAGTTAGCAAAAGATTCCATAGAGTTAGGTGGTACAGCCATGGCAATACTCAATTTCGCCAATGAGATCAGTGTAGATGCTTTCTTAANTAANCAAATACCGTTTAATGGTATTGCAGAAATTAACCACCAAATCATGACTAATGCCAGTATTGAAGAAGTTGGAAGTGTGACACAATTGCTGCAATTAGATGCCGAAATACGTGCAAAGGCGCGACAGTTGGTGAAAAAATATGCTTGAATTTATTAGTTCAGTTTGGTGGATGTTGGTTACTTTAGGCGTGTTAGTTACATTTCACGAATACGGGCATTTCTGGATGGCGAGAANGTTTGGGGTAAAGGTATTAAAGTTTAGTGTTGGTTATGGGAAGTTAATTTGGTCTAAGACAGATAAGAAAGGGACAGAATTTGGTATTGCACCAATACCTTTAGGTGGCTATGTGAAATTACTAGATATAAGGGATNCTGATGTTTATGTAAGCGCAGAAGATAAGCATCTAACTTATAATTCTAAACCTATTTGGCAGCGAGCTTTGATAATGGTTGCTGGCCCTGCATTTAATTTCATCCTAGCTATATTATTATTTTGGATGATGTTTGTTTATGGTAAAACAGAAATTCACCCAGTATTAGGGAATCCAGAAAAAATATTGCAACAAGCTGGGGCATTAACAAAAGATAGGATTGTTAGTCTGAATGGTTATGAAACTAATACTTGGCAAGATGTTAGTTTGGAATTGATTACTAATGGACTTGATCGCAAAGATATAGATTTAATTGTGGAACATGAAAATGGAGAGAGAGAAGAGTTGATTCTTGCCCTTTCACGTTTACCTAAAGGTGTCGACGAATCTGAAATATTCAATCATATTGGCCTATCTGCTTGGCGTGTACCATTACTTAATGTAGTCGGAACCCTTGCAGCTAATAAACCAGCTGAGAAACAAGGTGTTAAAACCGGTGATAAGATCATAGCAGTTAATGGAGAAAAAACCAAAGATTGGTATGCGGTTGTATCCACATTGAATAAGTATATTGATGGTGAAATTAATCTAACAATTTTACGAAATAATAATACATTAAATGTTATTATTGCCTCCGCAGTTGAAGGTGATACAGGTTCAAGAAGAATTATTGGCATTGGTCCGGTGGAAACAGATGAACGTGATAGGTTTTTTTATAATTCTCAAATTTTTAGTAATTCCTACGGTATTTTTAAAGCATTTCCAGTAGCGATTAATGAAACTTGGCGAATGGTAACAATGTCCTTGAATATGATGGGAAAAATTGTGACAGGTAAAGCTTCATTGAAGAATTTATCAGGCCCAATAACTATTGCACAAGTAGCCAGTGATTCCGCTTCGCGAGGTGTTGCTTGGTTTTTAGGATTTTTAGGGTTGGTTAGTTTAAGCTTAGGCATAATAAATTTATTACCAATACCTATGTTGGATGGTGGGCAAATTTTATTTTTATTATTTGAAAAAATAAAAGGAAGTCCTCTATCAGAAGATTTTCAATTGAAGGGACAGACTGTTGGGGTTATTTTCCTACTTTGTTTCATGTCAATTGCATTTTATAACGACATTTTGAGATTAGTCACTTAAAATGTTCAGTTGCTATTTTGAAGTAAAAAAAA
>JGI24724J26744_10000442_pt1 | contig 30771 bp, 30 predicted proteins | sample Cruoilmetagenom7_FD_26744 | JGI IMG/M metagenome (IMG submission 26744) | reverse complement strand
GCTTCATTATTAGCTGCATTCGAATAACTACTGACTAAAACATCACCTACTGCAGCATTTGTATTAACTAATTCTTGTGTATAAAACTTTATAGTATTAAANCTATTTCTAACTGTAGTACCACCAGATAGTACAGAATTAATTTGGTTTCTGGNTTCAATGGTTTTATCTACGACATCTTTTTTTAGTTCATTGGCTGAGTTTCTAGCTTCAACTGCCATATCGGCATAGCTAGTACCACCAGTTGACTCACTTGGATCAGGCACTCCTACTACTACGTCCCCATCTGCATTTGTCACACTTGTAGAACCTATCCTTTTTGATACATCTACTAATTTCACAACAGCAATAATCTGGACAATGACAGCAGCAACATTTAGACCAATTGAAACAGCACTCAGAACTGCTCCAACTACTGCAGCAACCAATCCTACAATCGCTTTAGCTAATAATCCACATGCAGTACCTAAACTTGCAACACATACAGCTACTTGAGCTGCTACATATGCTGAAGCAGCAACTACAACTTGTATTGCAACTGCGAGTGCATAAATGGCAAGTGCTGTATTAGCTACACCTAATGCTGTTTGTGCAATTGTAATTATAATAGCCATATCAGTTGACTCTTTTAAACTATCTTTTTGAGTAACATTCTCGGTATGAGTTGCTTTGGCATCAGCGAGTAAATTTAATGAATTTTGAGCAGTATCGCAATTTAATGTTGCTGCTAATTCATCAAAACTTTTTGAATAGACTGTATCATCATAACCTGCATTATGTGGTTTGTTAGCAGACTCAAAATCCAAAGCTGCTGTAGCATTTCTTCCATCAAAAGTCGTAGTGCCGCCATCTTTGTTCTCAAGACCAGCAGATACAATGACATATGGTACAGCTTTAGGAGTACCATCTGGTAATATTATATGCGCAAATGAAGTGGAAAATGTACTGGCTTTTCCATTTGTTAGTGCGGTACAAAAATCTAAACCATTGACATTATTTAATGTTGTTGTAGTACCATGTGAATCAGTAGGGTTAAATAAATCGGTTATGTTAGTTAAATCAGAGTTTGTTGCTGTATTTCTAAAAACAGCATACTGAATTGGTATAGAGCCTAAACCTGCATAATCTTCATTGAGTCCTAAAGTTTTATAGGGAATCGACCCACTACTTGTTCCACTTGCACAATTTTCAATTCCATCTGAATTATTATCAGGACATGGTAATCGATTATATGTCGCAATAAACCCTAGTAATTGTTGGTCGAGCTTAATAACAACCTGTTTATCAACTTCTACATTATCACGTTTGATAATATAAGGCATAATGTTAACTAAGGCGACAAATAAGCCTACCATTATTAACATGACTATCGATAGCTCCCACAAGGTGAAGCCATCTTGTGATTTAGTATTATAAGTACGTTTACTCATCTAATTACCCACCTCGAAGAACACCAACTTGACCAATCAATTTATAAACTGGTAAGAATAACGCAACTATCATCAATACGAACAATAAACCTGCGAAAATAATAACTAGAGGTTGAATAATTTCATTTATAGAAGCAACGGTATGTTCAAAACGTTTTCTATATTCTGCTGCTAAATAACTCAACTGTTTATCTAATGTACCTGTTTGCTCACCTATACCAGTTAATCTTAACACAAAACCAGGGAAAACTTCAGCTGTACGTAATTCATCTGTTAAAGTATTGCCACGTTTTACACCTTCGCTAACTTGCTTGATTTTTTCTTTATAGACTTCATTTGTAATAGAGGATTCTATAATATCAAGGCTTTTAATGATCTCAACTCCCGATGAAATTAATAGGCTTAAATATTCTGTTATGAAAGCTAAACCTGAGGACTTCATGATAGTTCTGGAAATAGGTAACTTATAAAGTATTTTATGGATCCGATACCTAAAGGGTTGATAATTTTTATATAGAGCAAAGATAAAGAAAATGAACAAGATCGTAAATAATAAATAGAAAAAGAAATAGTCATGAATATGATTTGAAAAAGCTACAGTTATCTTTGTAATTGAAGGCAACTCAATCTGCATAGATTTAAACAGATCAGAAATGTTCGGAACAACATAATACAACCAAAATATTGTAGCACCTATTATACTCGTAAATACAAAGGCAGGGTAAATCATCGCACGCTTCGTATCCCTAGTAATACTAACAATACGGTTCATATGATCCGCGGCATCTTTTAATGTTCGATCTTGATTACCCGAAGTTTCACCAATGTAGGCTAAATGCCTGACTGTCTGAGGAATGGTATCAGCATGTTTATCTAAACTTTCTGCGAAAGTTTGGCCTGATTGCATTGAAACTAATAAATTGTCCGCTAACTCTCGAATTTTGGGATCAGAATCTTTTGATGTCATTTCATCAACAGCAGAAAAAATGGGAACACCAGCTTTCAGCATCACTGATACATTATGGAAAAACTCAGCTAAAGCCTCTTTACTTATATAATTCCCTCTTATCCGATTCCAAAAATCATATAAATATATAAACCAATTGGGTAACATCAATAGATTTAGAACAACAGCTTCTTTTCTTTTTTCTAGATACACTTGTGCGGAACGTTCATTTTCCATTAGGAGTTTAGAAATACCTCTTTCGGTCTTTCCTGATTGCAACAATAATTTATGGTAAAAACACCTCATTATTAACCTAACTCCGAACCAATAATACGTCTATATTCTTCAAACGATGTTTCACCGTTTAACACCCGTTCTTTAGCCATCTGTCTAATACTTGTTAATCCCATACCCTCGATTAAATCTGAAATTTCCTTTCTTGAAACATCATTAGCAATTGCATCAGTAAACTTTTTTCCTACTGGTAATAACTCATAAATAGGCATCCTTCCAATAAAACCACTGTCTGCACATTCTAAACATCCTTTACCCCGTTTCAAAGGTGCAATTTCATTTGAGTCACTAACTTGACTCCATTCTTTTATGTCTGGGATATAAGATTCAATGCAGTGTGGGCAAATTTTACGCAATAACCTCTGTGATACAACTCCAACCAAACTATCTGCAATGATTTGTGAATTAATACCTAAAGTTTTCAAGCGTGGTATAACACCAATACTGCTATTAACATGTAATGTTGACAAGACTAAATGCCCTGTTTCTGCTGCAGTCATTGCAGCTAAGGCTGTTTCCGTATCACGTATTTCACCAATTAACATTACATCTGGGTCATGTCTTAAAAAATGAGTTATAGCTGTACCAAAGGTATAGTTTGCTTTTCTATTAACTTGTGTTTGGCAAATGATTGGTAATTTATATTCAATTGGGTCTTCAATAGTTAATATATTCTTACCGCTTAGACCATGAGCACGCAATCCTGCATGTAAAGTTGTGGTTTTACCACTACCTGTTGGACCTGTTAACAAGATAATTCCAGCTGGTTGAGAAAACATCTTTTTCATGATTTCCAAATCTTTTTTCAAGAAACCTAACTGTTCTAAATTCCTTACCAATACACCACCTGGTAAAAGGCGCATGACTACATTTTCTCCATACTCTGTTGCCAATGTAGATACCCTTATATCATAAGGAGTATCAATGACCTCTGTTGAAAAACTTCCATCTTGTGGCAATCTTTGTTCTGTAATGTCCATTTTTGAACGCATTTTGATACTTGAAACAAGCCTTACTACTGCTTTTGACATACCTACTATAGGCTGTAATACACCATCAACTCTAAAAGAAATATGAGCACTATTTGCATCTGGCTGGATGTGAATATCCGTAGCTCGATGTTTAACAGCTAAATGTAAAAGATAATCTAGCAATGTATCTGGGTTGTGAACATGATCTTGATCTCTTTTCAAAATATCAATTTCTTTTTGTACAAGATTTTCAATTGGATAATTACTGAAAAAGTAATGGTATTTAATACTACTGACGACTTTACCAAAGTCAGCCATCAATAAACGGGGTCTTAAACCAGATCTTTTTGTTACTATCTGAGATACGTTATGTAAATCTGCATTTCCTACAATAACTTCTANTTCATCCCCTATTCTTTTAATAGGTAGAAATTTAGACTTTAAACAAAGTTCTTGATTGAACATACTTAACACTTTTGGATCTGGTTTTTCAATATCACCATGATCGTAATAGTCAAGGCCTAATTGATTTGACAAGATAGGAGCCAACTCATTGTCTGTAATCATTCCTAACCTTACAAGTAACTCGCCTAATTTTTCTTCTGTAACTTTTTGTTTTTGTAAGGCGTATTTTAATTGTTCTGATGTAATTAACTTTTTTGATAACAGTAAAGTACCAATCGCTAATTTATTAGTTACAATTTCTTCTACTTTTTTATTTTCTGATAAGCTTGTCATTTATTAATACTCTTTTCAGTAATTATTGAATTATCGACGGCATACCATTCAGGCTTATCGTCAATCTTTAATTTTTTTAATCCTTCAATGCTTTCCTTTTCTAATTTTAACTCCTCAAAATATTGCAACTGGTATAATGTTATTTCATCTGGAAAACCACTAGGATTTCTTCCTAAAAATGATTGAAGGTTTGTAATAGCTTTTATTGTTCTATCACCGACTATGCCATCAACATTAAATTTGTAAAAGCCAATATCTTTTAAGCTTGTTTGTAACGTGCTAATAGATTTTGAATAATAACCTTGATAAAAAGCTTCTAACTCAATACTTGGTTTCCAAAAGGTCAGCCATTTGTATTCATCGTTTTTTTCGTTATTCAAATTCCATATTGAGTAATTTTCATCATTGTTTTTTTGATTTCTTAAAGAAGTGTTTACAATTTTTTCACTGCTAACAAGAAGCTTATAATCAGACTTTTTAGAAAGTTGAATATTCAATTCTTCAAAACTATTATTCTCAATTGCCTTTTTAAAATTAGATTCTAATTCTTCAAGATTAAATAGTTGTAAAAACTCTAATGCATCACGTTCTGGTTTATCAGGATTAGTAACTAAAACAAGCATTTCAGATGTGTTTGTAGTTCTAACAGATTCTATATCTTTGGCATTATTTTGCTCATTATCATGTTTTGCTTTTTGACTTAAGCCACTGTCTACTAAAGACTGTTCTTGAGTACCTTTAGATACTACCGCTTCTAGCGGGTTGACTTCCGCAGTATTATTAAACAATAGTNTCGCTTTATCAAAAATATAATTATTTCCCCAAAGCAGAATACCTATCATGGAAATTATGATAAATGATGAAGCTATAATCTTGAGTGAAGTATTGCTCTTTTTTTCTTTATTAGGTTCTAAAGATATTTCATCAAATGCTTGTTTTATAAGCTTTTTATCAATAGTATTTTTGCCATACGCCGCTACAACATATAAACAACGATCCATAACCATGTTTATTAATCTTGGTCTTCCATTAGTTAATTTATGAAGTTGTTTAATTGCAATGTCAGCAACTATTATTTCTCCACTTGAGCCTGCTCTAAATAATCTAAATTCTATATATGAATGAACTTCATGTAATGCTAATGGCTTAATTTCTACATTTAAAGCAATTCTACTTTTAAGTTGGCGTAAATCTGTCCTATTCAGTGTGTCTATAATTTCACCTTGAGCTACTAAGATGATTTGTACTAATTTATTTTGGTTCGTTTCAAGGTTTGAAAGCTGTCTAATTAGTTCTAAACTTTCTATATTCAGTTGTTGAGCATCATCAATCACAATGACACAATTTTTATTTTGTGAATATTGTTCTAATAAAAACTCGTTTAAAGCATCTAATTGATCTTCAATATTAATGCTATCAACTTTAATATTGAAGTCTTTATTTATAGCTTTAAGTAGTGAACCAGATTGTAAAAAAGAATTTAAAACCAGTGCCGTATTGATTTCTTTCTTAGCAAGTTTTAAGAGTAACAACTGACTTAATGTACTTTTCCCTAACCCAACATCACCACTAATTAGGATGAAACCTTTTCTTGCATCAATACAATGCATGATTTCATAAATAGCTTTGTACATTTTATCTGTATTGAAATAATTTTGTGCATCCGGAACAACTGGAAAAGGATTAAACTCTAAACCAAGTTTTTCTAAATGTAACAATTTGGATTGTTTATTTAACATCCAAACCTTCAATTTTTGTTAGGTAGTCAGCGATAACTTTATTTGTCGGATGTTTTTTCTTTAAATCATTAAGTCTTTTAATGGCTTGAGGAATTTTATTATTTTTAGCTTCTAAAAGCGCCAAATTTGTCCCTGCTTGTATATCATCAGGCTTATAAAATAAAACTTTTTTATAAGCTGCCATAGCTTGTATTGGTTTATCATTTTTTGCTAGCCAATAAGCATTCATTCTTAAATATACTAAACTATATTTCCCAGAAGATTCTTTTAACTTTGATAACAATTCAGTCACTTCTACATTGTTCCCTAGTTCTATTTGAATTTGTAATTGGTTTATCAACTGCCTTGTTTGTTTTACTGTTAATTTTGCTTTACTTTTTTTAACAATATTTTTAGTAGCTATTATCTTCGCCCTTGGTTTTGTATTTGTTTTCTTTGTAGACGATATATTTGATGTCTCAATATTGTTAGTTATTACCTGCTTAGGCTCTATATTATTAACATTCTGGATAGGTTTTTTTGAGGCTATTATCACTTCTGCTTCCTCAGGTTCTTTGTCTGCAATTGGTATAATTTTTTCTGTCTTCTTATTTTCGTTACTCTTCATCGGTTCTATAATTGAAACGACTGGTGACTGAACAATCACTTTGGGAGCTTCATCTTTTTCATTTTTGTTTGATTTCTCTAATGGTATTGAAGTGATAGGATGTTTCGACAATGAATCTTTTTTTACGACCTGCAATTTCTTTATATCTTTAAGCAAATTATCATTTTTAGTTTTGTAATCATTTAACATCAAATAGGCATAGACAACTAATATCAAACCAATGACAACGATTAATAATTTCCACAATCTATTAGAAGTATTGTTCTTTGGAGCAACAAAATAATCAGAGGACGAGTCTAAGTCTAACTCGTCCTTCTCTATCTTTTTGTCTTCTAGAGGTTCTAGTTCCAACTTCCTTAATGAATCGTGGATTAAACTCATAAAACTCTAACTTTTAACACAACTACTAATTCTCTACTATGAGTTGAAATATCTCTATTTTTAAACATATTTCCTAAAAGAGGAATTTTTGAAAGGCCTGGTAAATTATCACCTGTTGCATGACCTCCTTCACTAATTAACCCACCTAATAATACTGTGTCTCCATCATGTAATGAAAGTGATGTTGTCACACCTTTAAAGTCAATCTTTGGCAATGTTATTTTTGAACCACCTACATCTTGTAGGATTAAACTTGCTTGATCCACTTCAGATTGCATTGGATGAATAGTTAGGTTTATAGTACCGTCTTCTTGTATAAATGGTAATACACCAACAACAATACCATTAAAAACAGAATCAGTTATTATATTGTTAGATGTAACTGCACTACCGCCAGTGTTATTAACTATAGATTCAGATTGAGAAACATATCTTGTTATTTGTCCAACACTAATCATAGCTGGATGTGAGTTCTTTGCTCTAATTGTTGGATTTGAAAGAACTCTAACATGACCATATTGATTCAATAATTTCACTGAAGTACTAAATGACCCTTCGTTGTAAGCAAGGCCTAATCCACTTCCACCTGTAAAACCAGTTGTTGTAGAAGGTATTATGATACCATTCCCAATATTTGTAGCTCCTGGTACCGTTGTTTCTCCACCACTTACGCCAAGACCTCCGGAACCTAAAAACCCTATTGCCAAGTTATTTCGTAAACTTGTCCAATCTACTCCAAATTGAAAACCGTCATTCAATGATACATCTAAAATTTGTGCTTCAATTAATACTTGACGAGACATTACTGATTCATAACTTTCTATTATTCTTGCTACTGCAGCAACTTGTGATGGCCTTGCATTGACGTATAGTGTCCCTGTAACACGATTCAATGAATACTTTGGCTCGTTATAAATAGGTGTAGCAACTTCTTCTAATTCTTGAAAACCAGTAGCTGGATTCGTACTCTTTTTCGTTGTTTTACCTGAACCTATCAATTTTTCCAACATATCTTCCATATGCTTGTATAAATCATTGTCATTAGCACTTTTTCCATTAAGTGTAAAATCTGCTCTTAAATTATTTCCAGAACCGCCACCGCCGCCACCGCCGCCACCGCCGCCACCGCCGCCACCGGCGCCGCCAGATCCTGTAGAGCCAAATACATCACCACCAGAGCTAAAATCTATTGTTGCTATATCTTGAAGAAAATTAACATGAAATATTTTTTCTTCAAATGGTTTAACCAGCAAAATATTACCATTAATTTCACCATGTAAATCTAACATATTCATTAACTGTTCAAATACAAGACTTGCTGATACATCCTCAAGGTGCAAGCTTATCTTACGTTCCAAATGAGCAAGATTAGGAGACATAAGCAAGTTCATACCAGCTTGTTCTGCTAAAGCTTGTAGTACAAATTGAGAATCAGCATCATTGGCATTAATTGTGACATTAACAGATTCTAATGGATCAAATTCAGGAACTACTGGCTCTAAAAGTTTTTCTCTTTTGGCAACATTTTCAATCCTTGAAATAAGCTCTTGTTGTTCTTGATACAACTTTTTTGATTCTAGTGCTGTACGTGTCGTAATTAAGGGTAATGATTCTTCATTAACCTTCTCTATCTCTTTTACATTTTCATAACTTGGCTTATGAGTAACACAAGAAGCAACCAAGCAGGATGAAATGATTAGTAAAGATTTAGTTAATTTTACGCCTATATTATTCATATTATTCTCTTTATAAATTTTTTAATTAATTGTATTCAGCCTTCCAATTAAGGACTGAAAATGCATTACCATGACAATATCGTCATACTGGTTGTTTTTCCTTTTTATTGCGGATGAAAAACAGTGTGTTCCTGACCCATCTAACTTTATATTTTTATTCACTCCATCAAATACATTACCATCATTGTCCATATCACTTATACCTGCAGAAGCCAGTATGTAAGCAAAATTATCATTGGCTATAGTACAATTGACTGTTGTCTCATTCCCTGCGGTATATATATTACTAACATTCAATGAATTATTATTGGCATTTGATAAGGCTTTAATAAAATCAAAATTATTTTCGTAATATTGACTATCAGTTAGCGTATCTCCTGTTCTATCTTTTAAAACCACTAAATCCGCATCACTAGCAGCAGTTGCACTGGCTCTTCTATAAACACCATATATAATATTTTTTTTATCTAAATTAGCTTGCGTATTAGCCATTTGGTTCATTTCTAATGTTTTATAAGGAACTGCTCCAGTTTGATTTGAGGTTCCTGTACCACAAGCTATAGTCGCCCCACCTTCATAACCATCACCATTAGTATCAGCACAAGGCAGCCGCTTATTTTTCATTGCAAATGCTATTAAAGACTGATTAATTGTTTCTAATTGAGACTTAAGCTTTATTTCTTTTGTAACATCTACGCTATCAGAATAAAAAACTTGAACGGTTGAAAAAATTGTTCCAATAATCACCAATACTATTGCCAGTTCTATTAAGGTGAAACCATACGTTTTTTTTATATTTGATTTACGAATCATGAGGTTTTTCTAAATGTTTGAACAAATTAGCATCTAAGATTATATTTTTGTGTAATTCGGCAATTTTAGCCATAACTTCATCATCAAGTTTCGTACCGCCTTTGCCATCTGGTATAGTTATATTCTTTGATAATTCTGCCAATTCTTTGGCTATTTTTAAATTGTATTTTGTTCGTTCTAATTGAGCTGCAAGATCAGGAGAATTGTTCATATTGACAGTTAAATCAGATCCTGAGCCAAACATTAATTCACCTATAGTTTTAAAGTTTTGCCCTTCCTCTGTAAATAATTCATTAAGCTCTCTATTTCTTTCAAATTTTGGAATATCTCCCTTTTTTTCCTGAATTAAACTATTTGACTTAAAATTATTTGAGTTGTCGTTAGTTATAATTTCAGGTGGCCGAATAAAGTCTACATCTAATGTCTGTGAATTATCTGAATTCACATTTACAACATCGTTTGTCATAACCTTGCTATATAAAAAATAAGCAGTTATCAACACAATTATTATTATAAATATAAATTTGTTCATTTTCTTATCAACTATTTATTCAATTCCGAGCAGCTATTAAATTAACTTGCGACCTTAACAGTACAGTAAATACCGCTTTTTTTCACAGTGATTTTCTCTGGCTTTATTCCTGTTACTTTAAATTTGTTTGCGACTTTCTGACCAACTCTCACAAACTTATCTGATATAACAGCATAGCTATCTTCATCAGCTACAAACGACATAGAAACATCAAGTCTTCGTGCTTGTCTACATATGTTAGCAGCGAATTTTTTCTTTTTTTCTAAATCAGTAGGTTGTTCAATAACAGGTCTTTCATCTATATTTTTGTAAGGTGCTAATGCGATAGAAATATTTTTATCAGTTGATTCGCGGCTTTGTCCAAGTTTATCAATGACTTCATTCATAACTTTTAAAGAAGTAAATGCTTCCTTTTTGATCTGAATATCATTAATTAATTTTCTTGAATCTACAGTTTTATTTTGTGGTGCATAGAAGTTTTTTGTATATTTTTTATAAATTGTCCAACTAGCGAAAAGTGACAAAATTGCTATTACAACAAGAGTAACTCCAGAATATTTATTTATCATTATAATTAACCTTTAACGTCATACGAAAATCATTGTTATCTTTTAGCTCAATTGAGCTGTCAGATAACATCTTATAACCATTTTGTAGTAAATGTGCACTCATATTTTCTAAATCCTTCATCGCTAACTTCAATGGTTTCTCAATAACTCCATCAAGAATAACAGTTGCAGGAACAACACGTGAATCCAATGAAATACCGACAATTTTGACATCTTCAGGCAATGAATTTCCAATATCAGCGACTAATTGTTTTGGGTCAGGCGCGGACTGTACACCATTAAGATTATAGAGCCACTGGCTTATCTTTTGTGCGTCTTTGTTTTTTGCAAAATCTTTATTGGATTGAGCTAAATCTGCTTTTATTTTAGAAATTTCAGCTTCTAATTGACTTCTGTTTGATTGTGATAATTCATGTTCAATATTTTTAATTTGATTATTCCACTTAAACATCATTGCAAATAATCCCAAAAGAATTACAGCAAATACAGCAGCAACCCAAGGTAAATATCTTTCACTATTAAATAAAGCCTGACTGACTTTGTCGTTTGCAGCATCATTAACATTAATATCATTGAAAAAAGTAGTCAGTACGGTCTTGTACTCTTTATCATTAAAATCAATATCTGAATGCGCGCCTTTAGAAACACTTATGCCTGTTAATACATTTAACTGAGAAACAAGATTATCAATTTGTTCATTTTCATCTAAAAAACTCAACCATTTGATACTTTTAATTCCTTCAGAAGTATGCTGGTTTTGCTTATTGATTTCTTCAGACATTGTTTTAAAGATACTAGCCACATCTTCATCAGTATTACTAAATGAAGTAAATCGGCTTACTTTCTTAATCCTTTTATCTTTCATGATTAATAAGTCGAATTGCCTATTGTGGTGAAAGACAATAGCTTGTCCATCATCACTTTTTGTATTAAATTGTTTAACCAAAACAGATAAAAGAGGAACAACGACACAATGNTCTCTTTGTTTTTCAACCANTTCAAAGTATTCAGCATATCCTTCTGCAGATATTGCCGTATATAAAACAGTGACAGCATCCCCTGCCTTTTTTGTATCATGAATAATTATTTTTCCAGGCCCATCTAATAACCCAACATCTCTCAATCTTTTCTCAATTAATGCTGCAGAATGTTCAACTGGTCCTGTTACTGTTTCTACCCCGAACACCGCATCATTAAAATCTGTNATAATTACATTTGATCCGTTTAAAATATTTGGCTTATCAATTGTATCTAGGTGCGATCCTTGCTTTATATACCATTGATTATCAAGGTTAACTATTGGTAATGTCTGATTCATTGTTATTTTCTCTTAGTTCTTATTTTTTGTATAGAAAATGCCATCCATTGTCATTTGTACTTCATTGGCATCACCTTGTCTAAAATTAAACAAATCATCACCAATTTGAGTCGTCTGAATATTAAACATAGCTGTCTTAAAGAAAGCATTTTCATCTCTTCCAACACCATCTAAAAATCCTGCAGCTTCAGTTCTATTAATCTGACGTTTATTAATCGCAACATTTCTTTCGGTCCAATATTTTTGACCATATTCTGAAAGCTCCGTCTCTACCATTAATTGCTTGAGCTCGCTATGATACTCTTTATATTTCTTAACGCTTTGCTTTAACTTTGTCAGATCATTCGACTGTTTTTGCACTGCTGACAGTTCAGACTGCAATGTTTTAAGCTTACGCCAATCTTGTGCTACTTTGTAAACCAAGATTGGCAGAGCCAATATCAACACTGCAGACAAAACAAAGATAAACACCCTTTTTGAATCCGATTGGCTTGTTTTATCTTCACCAACCATAGATTTATTGCTTTCTACTACTTGTGACTGTTTATCTTTATTCATTTTATTGATCCATTACCCAATGTGCAGTGACAAGAAACACTCTATCTTCATCCTGATTATCACCAGTACCNATTGCAGATGCATTTACATCATCTTCTTGATACGTATTATTTGCAGCCCACTCAACACCAGGCTGTTGATTAGTTGTACTGTCATTGCTTAAAGTATTTTGTTGACGAAAACGTCCTTCAATTGAATCTGGCTTACCATCAATCATTTGATCAAGAGCACGAGCCAAATCAGGTGTCAAACCTCTAATAACCATAACATTTCCAGCGCCACTAATTTCTTCATCTGCATTCCATTGGAAACACACCTGTAATTCAGCAGGGTTACCATTACTATCTTGGTAAACATAACGGTCTTCGTGACCTTCAGAACGTCCTGGTGGCATTCTAATACCGATATTATCCATCAACTCGTGTAAATTTTGCACAGACAAAACAGCATCGCCATCACCTACTTCATCAGCAGCATAACCTTGACCTTGACAAATTTTATTGCCCGTTCCATCATAATTAGCTGGTATTCCTGCTTCAGCTGGATCACGATCACTTTCCACAAGTGTACCATCAACCATATATAATGGCGCAGTCTGGTCATCACCAACTACCACACCAGCACGCATATAGTACCCATCATAGGCACTCTTCCACTGATCTAGGAATTTCTGTTTAACTTTTGCATATTCAGCATCTCTCTGTAAATCTTTTCCAATTGAGATTGCCCCCATTATTAAACCGATAATAACTAAAACAATAGCCATTTCGATTAGAGTAAAACCCTTTTGTTTTTTATTAAAATTTTTCATAATTTCTCTCTTATTGATTCATCTTATAATTTGCGACCACAGTTACAACTTGATCTTCGTCTAAATTTGTCGCAGATCCAGCTCCAGCGTTAAAATTATCTTGGTTTGTAGCATTCCACTGTAAACCTGGAGCACCTGGTGTACCTTGACCAAGCCCTTCTTGTCTGAACATACCTTCAACCGCATCAGGCTTTCCATCAATCATTTGATCAAGGGCCCTTGCCAAATCTGGGGTTAAGCCAGCTATAACCATCATGTTTCCAGANCCTGCAGGATTTTCTGGGGAATTCCACTGAAAACATATCTGAACTTCTTGAGGGTTACCATTTGAATCAAGGTAGACATACCTATCTTCAAAACCTTCAGCACGGCCTGGAGGCATTCTAATTCCTAAATTATCAAAATAGGTATGTAAAGTTAAATCCGTAGCTGCAACTGCAAGACTAGGAGCAGAAGCCCCTTGGCAAATTCCTCCTGGTAACGCAGCTCCTGTCATATCTCCGCCTGATATCACAGGAGTGCCTGATGCATAAACATTACCATTAACCATTATTCTTGGTGTGGTTTGACTATCGCCTACTACAACACCAGCTCTCATATAATAACCATTATACGCTGATGCCCATTGATCAACAAATTTTTGCTTAACCTTAGCGTATTCCGCATCTCTTTGTAAGTCTTTACCAATTGATACTGCTCCCAAAATCAATCCAATAATTACTAAAACTATTGCCATCTCAACCAGGGTAAATCCCGACTGTTTTGACAAATTCTTTCTATTTGTATTCATGTTGTAACCTCATTATTACTGTATAAAAAATCAAATTTTCTAAAATAAAGACCAACTTAAATTTNAATTATCTTAGAACTGTGTCACATTTTATAACATTGTTTTACAATTACGTTATAAAAAAAAGTACAAAAATTAGCACTTTTGAGACTTTGGTCTAATAAAATGTGCTTATTTCATGGTAAATGGAAAATATTGAACATTTTTGTCACATAAAATTGACAAACAATAACCAATAAAAAATTTGTGGGATATAGCGTGCATTTATATGAATTCTAAAAATGACATGCCTTTTAATTTAAACTATACATCATTAATTGTTAAATTGAAAATTATTTTTACAATTGTTACATCCATTTAACATTTATATTCCAAGTGCTTGATATTGTTTTATTGTTTTAGTTTACAAAGTATTATTTAAACAATTTTAATTATCTGATTGTAATTGATAAAGTAAACATACAAATCTCCAAACCAAATCAATACTCCAACCAATATACACCTACCAAAACGAAAATTTAATTTGAAAGCAGTTGATGGTTTAACTATTTTTTTATATTAATATGATATAATCCGTTGCTTTTTAAAATATTGGAAAATTGATGACACAAACGTGGTTAGTTACAGGCGGTGCTGGCTTTATTGGCGGGAATTTTGTTTTACGCCAAGTATTAAAAAACAATCGTAAGATTATNAACTTAGATAAATTAACTTATGCAGGTAATTTAGATACTCTACGCCAGCTCGATAGTAATAATAATTACANTTTTGTAAAAGGTGATATCGGCGATAATAAGTTGGTTGCCGAGGTGATNGAGAAATATCAACCAGAAGCGATTGTTAATTTTGCTGCCGAATCGCATGTTGACCGTTCAATTGATGCACCAGATGATTTTATTACTACTAATATTCTAGGGACTTTCAACTTATTAAAACATTCTTTGAGCTATTACAAGGAACTATCCGAATCAAAACAACAACAATTTAGATTTTTACACGTTTCAACAGATGAGGTTTATGGTTCATTAGGTGACACGGGCTTATTTACTGAAACAACTCCTTACTCCCCCAATTCCCCCTACTCGGCATCGAAAGCTTCGTCTGATCACTTGGTTCGGGCATATCATCATACTTATGGGTTACCAGTTTTAACGACAAATTGCTCAAATAATTATGGACCTTACCAATTTCCTGAAAAGCTCATTCCGTTAATTATCACTAAAGCACTTAATTTTGAAGCTTTACCTGTATATGGTGATGGAAAGAATATTCGTGATTGGCTATATGTTGAAGACCATTGTTCTGCGATTGAAACTGTTGTCACTGATGGTAAAATTGGCGAAGTTTATAATGTTGGAGGCAATGAAGAAAAACAAAACATTGAAGTTGTTAATGCCTTGTGCGATATTTTAGATGAATTAAGACCGGTTGAAGNAAAGTGTCGCAGAGATTTAATTACGTATGTTAAAGATCGCCCAGGGCATGATCAAAGATATGCTATTGATTCATCAAAACTTCAAGATAATTTAGGATGGGCTCCGGCCGAATCTTTTAAAAGCGGTATAAAGAAAACAGTTCAATGGTATTTAGATAATAAAATTTGGAGCGATCGCGTTTTAGATGGTTCTTATACTGGGCAACGATTAGGTAACGATTAGGTAACTACTACATGAAAAGAAAAGGCATCATATTAGCAGGCGGTTCTGGTACAAGATTGTATCCATTAACACATTCAATCAGTAAACAACTTTTGCCAATTTACGATAAGCCAATGATTTATTACCCGTTAACTACCTTAATGTTAGCAGGGATTAAAGACATACTTATTATTAATACACCACATGAACAAGAGCTATTTGTCAAACTATTAGGTGATGGCTCTCAATGGGGAATTAATATTACTTATGCTGCTCAACCTGATCCAGGTGGATTAGCCCAAGCTTACTTAATTGGCGAAAAATTTGTTGACAACCACCCTTCTTGTTTAATTCTGGGTGATAATATTTACCATGGCTCAGGAATGGTTGATTTGTTAGCTACCGCTGATGCTAGAGATTCTGGTGCTACAGTGTTTGGTTACCGCGTAACAGACCCTGAAAGATATGGTGTAGCTGAATTTGACAATACTGGCAAAGTCATTGATTTAGAAGAAAAACCTGAAAAACCCCGTTCAAATTATGCCGTTACAGGTTTATATTTTTACGACAATCAAGCATGTAATATAGCAAAAGAATTAAAACCATCTCCTCGTGGCGAGCTTGAAATCACTGATTTGAATAAGGTTTACCTACAACAGGATGAACTCATGGTTGAATTGATGGGTAGAGGTTATGCATGGTTGGATACAGGCACACATGATTCTTTAACTGATGCCAGTAATTTTATTGCAACCATTGAAAAACGCCAAGGCATTAAAATTGCCTGCCCTGAAGAAATTGCATTTCAAAAAAATTGGATTGATGCAGAACAAGTATTAAAACTAGCTCAGCCGATAAAGAAAAATGGTTATGGGCAATACTTAATAGGATTGGTTGCAGATAATTCATGAAAGTTATTAAAACAAAATTAGAAGGCGCTTTGATTTTCGAGCCAAAAATATTCGGAGACGATCGTGGCTTTTTTATGGAAACATGGAATTATGAAAGATACAAAGAAGCTGGGCTTGATGTTAAATTTATTCAATCAAATTTATCAAAGTCAGCTAAAGGAGTATTAAGAGGCTTACATTTTCAAAATCCAAATCCACAAGGCAAGCTCGTACAAATTTTAACAGGNGAAGTTTTCGATGTTGCTGTTGATATTCGAAAAGGNTCTCCTACTTTTGGGCAATGGCATGGAGAAATATTGACAGGTGATAATCATAAGCAGTTTTATATCCCTGAAGGATTTGCTCATGGGTTTTGTGTATTGTCAGAAAGTGCTATTTTTTCATATATGTGTACAGATGTTTACGATACCCAATCGGAAAGCTCTCTCATATGGAACGATCCAACTATTGCCATTGAATGGCCTATTGATGACCCTTTATTATCCGACAAAGATAAAAATGCACTCACATTAGATTCCATTAACCCAAATAAACTACCCAACTTTTAATAGGAAGATATTACCAATAATATGAAAATATTACTAACCGGCGCAAACGGCCAAGTAGGATATGAATTGTGGAGAACCTTACAATATATTGGAGAAGTCATTCCAACCACCAGAAATGGGTTTGAAATTGATGGCTTACCAACTATTGCTCTTGATTTAACCAACGCTGAAGATATTGAAAAAAAAATCAATGCTATTCAACCTGATTTGATCTGTAATNCAGCGGCTTACACCGCTGTTGATGATGCTGAAGAAAATCAGGAGCTGGCCTATAAAATTAATGTTGAGGCCCCAGCAATATTTGCGAAATATGCCGTTATAACAGATACAAGAATAATCCATTATTCAACAGATTATGTTTTTTCAGGTAGTTCCCCTTCTCCTTGGAAAGAAGAAGATGAGTGCAATCCACAAGGCGTCTATGCAAAAACAAAATTACAAGGTGAACAAGCAATTATTGATTCTGGTTGCCAATATATGATTTTCAGAACGGCATGGGTTTATTCAGAAAGAGGAAGCAATTTTATGAATACCATGTTGAAATTAGCCCAAGACATAGAGGAACTTGATATTGTAGATGATCAAATCGGCTCACCAACNTGGGCTAAATCGATTGCAATAATAACCGCAATAACTTTACAAAACCCTGTANATGGACTCTATCATTTAACTTCATCAGGGAAAACGAGTTGGAGTGGTTTTGCCAGAAGAATTTTTTCACAAGCAGCCAGGTTAAATTTGATAAATATAGCACCTAAAGTTAAAGGTATCACAACAAGTCAATACCCTACACCTGCACAAAGGCCGAGTTATTCAGTTCTTGACTGTAGTAAATTAAAACAAACCTTTAATATTAAGATGCCTAATTGGCAAACAGCATTACAATTGTGTATGCAAGATATTCGGAGAGACGATTGAAATTAATTCCTGTTATTTTATCTGGCGGAGCTGGAACTCGTTTATGGCCTGTTTCACGAAGAGCATTTCCTAAACCTTTTATGAAATTGGCTAATGGTAGTACACTGGCTGAATTAACATTTGAACGCGCTTTAGATGTCTCCGACGATGGGACGGTAATGACTGTTACATCTCGGGATTATTATTTTATCTGCCGAGATATGTATAAAAATACTTCCAGTCAACATATTGACAAACAAATTTTCATGCTTGAGCCAATGGGAAGAAATACAGCTCCTGCCATTGCTTTAGCCGCATTAGAAATCCAAGAAAGATTTGGTGATGAAGCCGTTATGTTAGTTATGCCATCAGATCATTTAATAAAAGACAGAAAAGCGTTTAAAAAAGCCGTGCTTGAAGGAACTAAATTAGCAGAAGAAGGTTATATCGCTACATTTGGTATCCATCCAACTTCTCCAGAAACTGGCTATGGATATATAAAAGCAGGCAATAAAATAGCAGATTATGATGCTGCCATAATAGATGAATTTAAAGAAAAACCAGATTTACAGACAGCCCAACAATATATCGAATCAGGAAACTATAGTTGGAATTCAGGAATGTTCTGTTTAGTGGCCAAAAACTTACTTGATGAAATGCAAGAAACCGCTCCTGATGTATTAGATGCTACGAAAAAATGTTTTGCTACAAAAAAAGAACAACAATTGGCCATAGAGTTTAATACCGAAACTTTTGCTGCCATGCCAGATATCTCTATTGACTATGCTGTAATGGAACATGCCAAAAAACGCGCTGTTATTGACAGTAGATTTGATTGGAACGACATAGGATCATGGAATTCAATGGCTGGACTAGCAGATAGTGACGAACACGGCAATCGTATCGAAGGAAAAGCTATACCGATTGATTCTAGTGGTTGTTATATTCGCAGTGGCGATAGGTTGGTTGCAGCAGTTGGCGTTCAAGATTTATTAATCGTTGACACTAAAGATGCTGTATTAGTCGCTCATAAGGACAGATCACAAGGTGTTAAGGATGTTGTTCAATTCTTAAAAGCCAATAACCATGATGCAGCAATTTATCACCAAACAGTTCATCGCCCTTGGGGTAGTTTTACTATCTTAGAAGATGAACTCGATTGTAAAGTTAAAAGACTCATTGTCAAACCAGGTCAGGTGTTATCACTACAAAAGCACCAAAGAAGATCCGAACATTGGACGATGGTTAAAGGTACTGCAAAAGTCAGAGTTGGCGATGAAGAATTTCTATTAGAAGCCAATCAATCAACATATATCCCAGTAAATACCTTACACCGATTAGAAAACCCAACAAACGAAGATATCGCAATAATCGAAGTTCAATGTGGGAATTATTTTGGTGAAGATGATATAGAGCGTTTTGAAGACATATATGGCAGAACTACAGATGACTGAAAAAATTATTGATAAGGCGTTTTTAGAAAATTGTCTTGTGACCGCAAAAAGAGCGGCCAAATCTGCAGAACAAATTATAAAGCACTACTATAAATGTTCTCCTGATACACAGATTAAAGATGATTTAACACCTGTCACTCAGGCTGATATAGAATGTGAGCAAGTTATAAAGCAAGTATTGGCTGCAAGTTATCCAGATTTTGGATTCTTTGGTGAAGAAACAGGGAAATCTAATACAGACTCAGATTTCATGTGGCTCGTTGATCCAATAGATGGCACCAAAAGCTTTGTCAGAGAGTATCACTTTTTCTCCACACAAATTGCACTCATGTACAAAGGCGAAATTATTATTGGCGTCTCTCATGCACCTATGTTTAATGAAACTGCTTGGGCTGCTAAAGGATTAGGTGCATTTATCGACAAAGAGCCTTTGTCAGTGAGCGAATTTATAAAGCCTGAAGAGAGTTGTTACTCTACAGGAAACCTCAAGTCATTTGCTCAAGATAAAAAACAATGGGAAAAACTTCGTAAAATTATGTCCTTATGTCATAAAACAAGAGGTTACGGTGACTTTTATCATTACCATCTTTTAGCAGCAGGGAAACTAGAATTAATCATTGAATCAGATGTCAATATATTAGATATCGCGGCACTAAGCATTATTGTAACTGAAGCAGGTGGTGTCATAAGCGATCTTAAAGGCAATGATATAGACTTAGAAACAACCACAGTTTTAGCAGGTAATTCTGCATCTTACAAACAAGCCATGACTATCTTAAAGCAATAAATAATACAGCAATGATAAATCTATTAAACAATATTGAAATCTTAGCGATAAATGCAGGAACTGCCATCTTAGAAATTTATAACTCATCCGACTTTGGTGTTGAAATAAAAGATGATGACTCGCCGTTAACTAAGGCAGATTTAGCAGCACATAATGTCATCGTAAAAGGCTTGTCAGAATTGACACCCAACATCCCTATTTTGTCAGAAGAATCAACTGATATTGATTTCAAAGAAAGAAGCTCATGGAATAAATACTGGTTAGTAGACCCTTTGGATGGTACAAAAGAATTTATAAAAAGAAATGGGGAATTTACTGTCAATATTGCTCTGATAGAAAATGGGCAACCTACACTTTCAGTCGTCTTCGTTCCAGTAACAGCAATCGCTTATACTGCAGCAAAAGGATATGGGGCTTTTAAAAACATTAATGGCAACCGAACACAAATTAAAACACACAAACCTGCCAGAAACATACCAATAGTTGTTGGCTCAAGATCACATGTATCAGCAGATGTACAAACTTATTTGGACAAACTAGGTTCGCATGAAATGAAACCTATGGGAAGTTCGCTAAAATTTTGTTTGGTCGCAGAAGGCAAAGCCGATTTGTATCCAAGATTAGGATTAACCTCAGAATGGGATACCGCAGCCGCACAATGCATCGTAGAACAAGCTGGAGGACGTGTAGTGACATTGGACAATCAACCATTAAAATACAACACCAAAGAATCACTCCTGAATCCCCACTTTATGGTTTATGGGGATAGCAACAAAGAATGGATCAACATATAAAAATGCCAATCCCGTCATTCCCGCGAAGGCGGGAATCTATAGCATTTATTTCCAATACACTAAATGTATTCAGTTGCCATCGGAATCTCGACTTTAGTCGCGCTAAATCCAATAAAACTACAGGACTAAATTCCCGCTTCCTTTTAAACAAACCTCCTATTAGGGAATTATACAGAAAATGGGCATTATTAATTATATTAGCTTTAGCCGCCTGCACCCAACAAAAACCAACACTAAACATCGCTGTCGCCAGCAACTTCGAACCCACCTTAAAAAAGATAATCCAACAATATCCAAATAAAAAGTACAAAATAAACATCATAGCAGGCTCATCTGGTGTATTAACCAACCAAATACTCAACAATGCACCCTATGACTTATTTCTATCCGCCGATACCGACAAACCTGAATTAATTTATAAAAAACTAAACCTAAAAACAAAACCAACAATTTATGCCATAGGCCAACTCTCTCTATGGTTACCCAATTCAAAAGGAAACAGTTGCCTAGAACAATTATCCACAGCCAAAACCCTAGCGATGCCGAACCCCAAAACAGCACCCTACGGAAAGTCCGCACAAAGCCTATTAAACATCAACAAAATCAAAGTGGAAAAAACCATCCAAACATCCAATGCCTCACAGTCATACATCTACACGAAAGACAGGTTAACCGAAGCTGGATTCATGCCCTATTCTATGAGTATGGTAGAAACAAAAGGATGTTTAGAAGTTTTTGGAGGTTTAGAATTGGAGCAGTCGATGATATTATTGAATGAAGAGGCAGAGAAATTTTATAGATATATCGATTCATCAACAATAAAAAAAATTATTAGGGAATCAGGTTATTTGTGATTGGCATAGCTAAAGAGACTGTGAAAGCAGCGATTCCGATATAGGTGTTTTTCGCTGTTCTGCTGAGCCACCCTATGAGAAAACCTTTTGATTTTGATTGTATTTATTAACAGATTAATTGATAATTGATTTTTACAATACCAAACAGACTTATTATGAAAAAAGCATTAATTTTTATCCTAATTGTTACCAGTTTTAATCTTTGCGCTAAACGCTTAATTGAGGGATATGGTCAATTCAAACCTGTAGCCAATACTTCATTTAAAACGCCGAANAAACTCAAAGCGGTGTTTGATGTTTATACATCAAATGATGACGATGAGGAATTAAACCGCGGCATTAATACCGTAGCGAGATTCCTAAATATGCACTTTGATGCAGGTGTTAAGAAAAAGAACATGAAAGCAGCGTTGATTCTACATGGCAAAGCTGGCAAGGACATATTGAATAATATCGCCTACAACAAACACTACATCACAGATAATCCAAATGNTGAATTATTAAAGAAATTACACGATGCAGGTGTGCAGATAATTGTTTGTGGACAAACTGTTGAATTTCGTGCTTATAAACGCGATGAAATTTTAGATTTTATAGATGTATCACTTTCTGCGATAACCGCATTGATAGATTTGCAGTCTAAGGGTTATCAATTGATTACGTTTAATTAAATGTTGAATAAACCTCTATTGGAATCGGGGCTTCAGCCCCGCAGTTTTAAAGTACAAGCGGGACTGAAANCCCGATTCCGGATAGATTAACAATGGACCTAACCTCTCTCTGGCTTAGTTTTAAATTGGCTGCGGTTACGGTTGTCATTTTATTGGCCATTGGGATCCCTTTGGCTAAATGGCTGGCCTTTTCTAATAATAAAGCCGTGCCTATTGTCAACTCTTTGGTTGTTTTGCCATTGGTATTACCCCCTACTGTTTTAGGGTTTTATTTATTGAGCATTATGCGTAATGAATCTTGGCTAGGCTCGTTGTTTATCCAGCTTACCAATACTCAGCTTATATTTAGCTTCACAGGGTTAGTCATTGCTTCGGTTGTTTATTCATTGCCATTTGTAGTCCAACCGATGGTCGCTACTTTTAACAATATAGGAGCCGATACGGTTAAAACTGCCCAGTCAATTGGTGCCTCTAAAAGAACAATTTTTTGGAAAATAATTTTACCTCTTTCAAAAAAAGGCATTGTTTCAGCCAGCATTCTTGGGTTTGTACATACATTGGGTGAATTTGGTGTTGTCTTAATGATAGGTGGTAATATTCCTAATCAAACACGGGTTGTTTCAATTGAAATATTCAATCACGTTGAGAACCTAGAGTTANATCAAGCCAATCAACTTTCTTTAATATTATTAGTGATTTCATTTTCTGTGATTTTATGGATGAATTTTAACAATAGAGATACTCAGGTAATCCCATGAATGTAGATATTACCTCAAAGCATTTGAATTATGATTATAATTTCACTGTTGCCGATACAGGAATCATTGGTGTTTATGGCATTTCTGGCAGTGGAAAATCAAGTTTATTAATGGCACTAGCAGGCTATGAAAAAAATCATAAAGCAGTCATTGAACATAAAGGAAAATCATTATCAGGAACCATTAAATGCAGTTATATGNGCCAACACCCTATTCTGTTTTCACATTGGACAATTCTTGAAAATCTTGAATTTGCCTTAAAGTACACAACAAACAATCGTTCAATTCTCAATGCCTTAATTCGTAAACTATCTTGTTCTCATTTNCTTAACAAATTACCCGATCAATTATCCGGTGGTGAAAAACAAAGAATAGCCTTTATTAGAGCTTTAATTTTAATAGAAAAAAATACCATCGTTCTATTGGATGAACCTTTTTCAGCATTAGACAACAAGCTAAGAAAGGAGGCACTTAACCTATTGGACAAATATAAAGCCAAAAACCTAATCTTTTTGGTCACCCATGAAATTTCAGAGCTTTATCAAATAGCCAATGAGTTACTTTATATAAAACAAGGTAAGATACATTACCAAGATTCAATTGAAAACATCATGTCTGATAACCTTCATGATTTACCCGTTGCTAGCAAGATTGTCATAAATACGGTAAAACAGATCATATATGCCGATGATGTTAGTATAAGTTTAACAAAACATGCAGATAGTAGTATCATCCATCAGCTTGCAGTTACCATAAAAAACATTAGACTGTTTGAGGATATTGCATTACTCGAGTTATTGCTAATAGAAGATCAACAAAGACTCTTTGCAAAGATAACACAGGAATCATTAAAACATTTAAAATTACAATTAAATCAAGAAGTTATAGCAAATTTTAAATCCACTTCAATAAAACAATCTCATGAATGATATACAAGAAAACCTGATAGAAATAGAAACCAAGCTTGCTTTTCAAGAAGAAACCATTGATCAATTGAACGAAGTCATAATTACACAGCAAACAGCCATTGATAAACTACAAAGACAATTAGTTCAACTCAATACAAAAGTTGAAGAAGAAAGCCAACATTGGAATTCGGACCAGAATCCAATTGATGAAACACCTCCACATTATTGATGTATTTACCAACAGGATTATTGTTTATTTAAAAGTCTTTTGTTTTTAAAGAAGTTTTTCAATTGTCTCGCACAATCCAATTCTAATACACCGCCCTTAATATTCACTTGATGGTTATGATAGGGTTTTTCAAAGCAGTTATCTTTTGTACCTGCCATACCCGTTTTTGGATCAAAAGCACCGAATATTATATCAGATATTCGTGCATGAATAATAGCACCAACACACATCATACAAGGCTCTAAAGTGACGTACAGTTTAGTATCAACTATTCGATAATTATCGATCTGTTTACCAGCATTTCTAATAGCCTGAATTTCAGCATGTGCAGTTGCGTCGTTAGTCGAAATCACTTGATTAAAACCTTCGCCAATAATTTTATTATCCTTAACTATAATTGCTCCAACTGGCACTTCATCAATATTTTCTGCTTTTGCTGCCATAATTATGGCTTGTTTCATCCAATATTCATCATCAAACTTACCTTTGCATTCAGGCATGTTTAGCTCTCCACTGTCTAAAAGCTAAATAGATGAAAACCAATGGGATAAATAGCAAAAAGATAATACTTAAACTGATGAGTTGGATTTTTGAAAGGTATAATTGTGTATCATGATTGAATTGGATTGGAAGATTCACTCTATCATCATGATAAAACAGCCAATCTACTAGCCTAGTCGTAAAACTTTTATTAGCAGCAACTGTTAAATATTGATTTGTGATGAAGCTCATGTCACCAGACACAATAATACGATTGTTTTCCAACTCCTTGTTTGCTACCAATACAGCACCTTTAATTGATTCTATAAGTGTTTGATAATTATGAACAATAATCTCTTTAGTTTCAGCAATATATATAGGTTGATTAAAATTTTGAGTGATGGAATTCTCNGGAAAATCTGAAACAACACTTGCAAACTCTCCATCGACAATCTCAGATTTATCACCAACCATGACATCTAACGCCAATTCTAAGTAGGGTTGTGAAACTGTAGAAACATCAGATAACCACCAAATACTGACTCCGGTTTCCATTTGATTTTGTAGCCATTGAACAGCTTTCTTATTAATTAATTCTTTTGGAGATGGTAATACAATAACTTTAACATTATCTGGAAGCACTAAACTAACATTCAATGGCATTCTAGCAATTTGGAAACCTTGCTTTTTTAAGTTAACCAACAATTGCGATAAGCCAGTATCCGAATCATCATCAATTTGTGACATACCGTAACCTTCGGCGAAAACTAGCCACTCATCCCGGTTGTTTTGTAACATCAACATAGCATTCACAATGGATGATTCAGACAATTCTGTTATATGAATTTTCCCAGGCAACTTCTCATCAACGAAGGTCAATAAAATCTCACCCTGCATACTGATAGCATTGTTTTCGACTAAACTAGGATTGGTCACTGGATCTATAAACTGAACTTGTATCTCTTCATTAACCCTTTTAAAAGGCTCAAAAAAATCATTGATTTTATTAGCAACAAGCGTATCTTCTTGCGTAAAGGCTGTGAATTTAACGGCTTTCTTTCCCGATAGTTCTTTAATTATATGAATTGATTTTTCGCTTAAATTTTTAGAAGTGTCGAGTTGTATAGCATATTGATTATTGTTTTTTTCTAAAAAAATAAATACACCAATGCAAATCAAGGAGACTATAAATAGACCTATATATTTTGTCAGAACTTTACTATTCATAACATATACCTTTTATGCATTAATCTAATTTTAACCAACCATAGACTTAAGATTGAGCCCACAGCAAAATAACAAATTGATGACAAGGGTAAATAATCATTGGTAAATTGTTTAAAATGATAAAAAGGGCTAAAAACCTGTATCCAATTTTTCCCCCAACTACTATCTAAATCCGATTGTGAGATTAGTAACAAACCCATGAAAATAACAATACATAAAAGAATAGAAAAACCAGTGTTACTAACAAATATTGAGATCAACATAGATATAGCCAACATCCAAATCATTAACAAAAGCAATCCTAATATTGCGATAGAAATTGTATATATTTGTATTTTGGAAATAAAAACCAAACTCACTATTGCTGCTATTGTAGGAACAATAAATAATAAAGAAATAAGAAATATCGCTATATATTTTTGTTTAATAATTTGAGTATCGGTTAATAGTGAATTTGTCACTAAGTGTAAAGAATAGGTTTCAGTGTATCGTGCAAAACTTAATCCGCCGATAATAGACACAATAATGATTAATATTTTTGATTCTGCACCGATGAGAGGAAAAATAATCCCTTTTGTTATTGTCGGTGCATCACTCATGCCTGCAAATTTAACTTGAAGCGTCGTAAAAAGCTCAACAGATAGTAAAAATGACCACGCACTGACAAAAGCAGATAACGCCAAAATTATCCAAATAATAGGAGAACGTAGATAATAGTTAAGTTCAGCTTGGAGTAAATTCATCAAACAGCCCCAACTTCTTTAGTATGTTCCAAATACAGTTTTTCTAAATCAAAATTTTCAAACGTTGATGGATCAATATTGTCTAACAATTTTCCATGTTGCATGATTAATACTCTATCACTAATATTGGCCGCCTCCGCCAAATAATGTGTCGACATTATGATTAAACACTCTTTTTTCATTTGTTTAATAATTTCTCTAAATTCAATTATCAAATGTGGATCCAAACCATTCAAAGGTTCATCCATAATTAGCACTTGTGGTTTATGGACAATAGCTTGCGCTAAATTCAGTCTTTGCTTGTAACCTAATGAAAGCTGATTGGTTCTTTTCATAATAACCTGTTTTAACTGGCAAATTTCAACAACCCTTTCTATGGCTTCTTCAGTATTTGATACTTGATTTATACTTGCCGTGAATTGCAATTGTTCTAAAACACTTAATTCAGGCATGATAGCAGCTGATTCTGGCATATAACCAACATGTAACAGATACTTAAGTCTATCCTTTTCGCTATCTAATGCGTTTATTGAAACTGTTCCTGACTGACAGTACAAAACGGCAGCAAGAGATTTTAATAAAGTAGATTTCCCTGCACCATTTGGNCCCAATAATGTGACAGCTTGTGGGTTATTTAAAGAAAGATTGATTTCATTTAAAATTTTTTGCTTTCTATAAATACAGGTCAACGAATCTATAGTTAAATTAATTTCATGCATAGGCTTCAGAATAAAATACTCGACTCGACTAGTAAAACACATTATAGTATGCCTTTTAATCTAATAAATAATTAAAGTATGAATATTTTGGATTTTTTACAGCATGGGCTGCTTAATTTTTCGATTGTGCAAATTCTTATTGCCTTATTAATCATCACGCAAATAACAATTCTTGCCGTCACTTTATATTTACACAGAGANCAAACACACCGAGGACTTATATTACATCCTTTGGTTCGTCATTTTTTCAGGTTACATTTATGGCTAACAACAGGAATGTTAACAAAAGATTGGGTTGCCATTCACCGAAAACACCATGCTAAATGCGAAACTGAAGAAGACCCTCATTCTCCGCAATTTCATGGTATAAACAATGTTTTATATTCAGGCGTTGAACTCTACACAAAAGAAAGACACAACCAAGAAACTATAGATCAATATGGTAAAGGCACACCAAATGATTGGATTGAAAGGCATGTTTACACAAGGTTCCATTTTTTAGGAATTGCGCTTATGTTTGTTATTGATGTCGCCTTATTTGGTGCTATCGGCATCACTTTTTGGGCTGTACAAATTGTATGGATACCATTTTTTGCAGCTGGAGTTATTAACGGACTTGGACATTGGGCTGGTTATAGAAATTATTCTACTAATGATTGCTCAACAAATTTAANCCGATTTGGTTTCATTATTGGGGGAGAAGAGCTACATAATAATCATCATGCTTTCCCTTCTTCTTGTAAGTTCNCTCATAAAAAAGGTGAATATGATTGGGGCTGGTATGCGATTAAGTTTTTAAACAAACTTAAATTAGCCAAAATAAAGAAAACTGTCCCAGAATTAGAAAGTCGTACAACCACTGCCGTAGTAGATATAGAATCACTCAAAGCGATGTTGACACACAAAGTTAACTTACTTCAGGTTTATGTTAAAGATGTGNTTAAACCAGCCATTCAGCAAGAATACGCAAGCAGAACAAACCAAGTAAGGAAATCTAGTGATAAATTTATAAACTCTATGTCGATAGATTGGCGTTTTCTAGATGATGACGCAAAAGATTTATTGAAGCAATACATTCATACTTCACCAACCATAGAAATTATCATAAAATTCAGAGATGACCTAAGAGCGATATGGGAATCTTCTGGTCAATCTACAGATCAAATGATTGAAGCNCTAAAAGAATGGTGTAACAATGCTGAAAAGAGTGGTGTTGGTGTATTACAAGTTTACGCTAAAAAAATACAAACTTATCGTCTAAAAACAGTATAATCCCTCAATAAATCATGGAAAAGGCTTTCTTTAGAAAGCCTTTTTATTTTACATTTTAATCTAACTTAAAATTCACTCTTTGCCTAATTGTAACAACTTGAGAAATTGGTGCGAACTTATATTGCTCGACACTATTAATTGCTTGTATATCAAAAACTTCCTTTGGATCAGATTCCACTACCCTTACATTGTCAACCGATCCATCAGTCATGATTTCTAAATCTACAACCACGAAACCTGTTACTTTATTCATTGCTGCCTTTCTTGGATATAGAGGTGCTACTCTTTTGATTGGTATGATTTTAATNTCACCTAAATNTNTAGATACAACCGGAGCAATAGCAGTATTTTTAGTTACGGATGGCACTATTGTAGATTTAGGTGGTTCTGGAACCATTGGAGCTGTGGCGACTGCCGCTTTTTCTGTTTTCATTTCTGCTAGTACATTAGTAGTTATTATTAAACCACCTGNTGCTATAAGCATAACAAGAGGTAACAGTATTTTATTTCTTATTGAATGTTCTTGAGCTTTGAAATTTTTAATTAACATAATTCGTTCCTTTAGTTTAGACGTTGATGAACAATAGAGTTCAGAGGGATTTTTATCAAAACAACTTGATAAATTTANTTGTAACAGTAACTTTGAGTATTCAGCTTTTTTCTTAGTTACACCGATTACTTTTTCGTCACATGATAATTCTTGGTCAATTTTTAAGTTTTTATTTAACAAATATATAACAGGGTTGAACCAAAATATCCCAACTAATATTTTATATAGCAACCTAAATAATGGGTCATATCGTTGACAGTGAATTATTTCATGGTTAATTAATAGNCTCTTTTGGGTTTTGTTATATTTTATATTTTGAGGTAGATATACAACCGGTTTAAACACACCAAATGCTATTGGACTTACAATCATATTTGTTTGAAATACATTTTTATTTATAGCAATTGAATTATTTTCTAATACACNCTTTAATTTAATATACTTAAGAAGTAATGTTGTCAGAAAGTAAATTGCAATTATTGCCCATACAGATAAACTAATAGATAACCATTGAACATTGTTATCATAATTACCTGACATAGCAGTAATGTTATTTAAAGACANCAGAGGCAAACTGACAGGGCTTATCAAGCTAGATTTATATAGTGAAAACACATATAAAAAAATGAAACCTAAGGGAAATAATTGCCATAATTTATATATATGGGATTGCTTTATTTCCATGTTATTCATAAATATTCTGATCAATAAATATAATAACCCCACAAATAAAATGTAAGCGTTGGAAATGGCAATCATATTCAACAAACTATTTTGCAGCGTAATCATGATTTTTCTTCCATCTCTTTTATGAGTAATTTAATTTCTTTTAGCTCTTCTGAACTAATTTTTTCATGATCACTAAATGAGGCAAACAATCCACTAAAACTTCCGTTATACATTCTTTCTAAAAATTGTTTATTTTCAGTCTNGGTGTATTCTTTTTTGGTAATTGTTGATTTATAGAGATATTTTCTACCGTTTTTTTCAAAACTTAAATATTTTTTTTGGAGTAAACGATTGATTAGAGTTTTTATAGTGACATAACTCCACTGTTCATTCGTCACTTTATCTGCAATTTCTTTTGCACTTAATGGCG
>JGI24724J26744_10000440_pt1 | contig 30782 bp, 34 predicted proteins | sample Cruoilmetagenom7_FD_26744 | JGI IMG/M metagenome (IMG submission 26744) | reverse complement strand
TTACTATCAAGATATTTTAAAACAGTAAAAACAAATGCTATAACACTTCCTATTGTTGTTAAATATGGTAAATATCCAATCATAAATTTCCTTTGTATAACGACTGAGTTGAAAAACAAGGTGGTATCTTCACTTGGATATTCAAAACTTTATCTAAATAACTTTACACGATAAAAGCTTAAATAATCGCAGAGTAACCTTGTTTTTCTTTCCAACGATTTGTTAGGTTTTACCTAGAGTATCATTACTCTGAATAGATAATATAATGAGCTAATAAATGAAATAAACATGGTTATTGTAAAAATAATTGCAAAATATGTATTTACTTTTAACATAAAATTTATTGGTTCATTCATTGCATTAAAATATTTTTTATACACTTTTTTAACATCTTCATTTGTTTCAGTTTGACATTTCTCTGCATAATCTGTTGATGTTTTTGCCATATCCATTGTGGTATTTAAGGAATATGCACCAATAGTTCCTAATAATGTTATCGATACTAATAATATTGTTCCAGTAATTTTTAATTTAGTAACATATTTATCAAATTTTTCTGTCATATTTAGCCTTAACCTAACTACTTATTGAATAACATTTTAGCAACATAACACTTATATATAAGTTTTTTAAAACTAAAATGAATATCATCATAATATTTACTAGTATACAAACTCTTATATGATAATATCTATTTGTATATACATATAAAACAACATATTTTAAGTATACATTAATATACTGTAATCTTGAAAAAGTTAGAGTGAGAAGCTATTATCTCTTGTTACTAATAGAACCTACAAAGAAAAAAACTTCATAAAATATATCCCACTTACCAATCATTTATCTCTCTATGCTATAATACTTAATAATTAATTATTAGGAGTGAGTTATGATGGGATTTACAAAATTTAAAGGTACAGATGTAACATTAGAGGGAACTCAACTTGAAGTAGGGGATATGGCTCCAGTTGTTACAATTGTAGGGGCTGATTTAGAGGATATTAAGGTTGGTGGTTCAAATGATCAAATACAACTTATCATCTCTGTACCATCTCTAGATACTGCAACTTGTGCAGCTGAAACAAGAAGATTCAATGAAGAGGTTGGAATGCTTGAGATTTGTACTACAACTGTTGTATCTATGGATTTACCATTTGCTAGTGCAAAATTTTGTACAACTGAGGGGATTAATAATCTTGAAGTTGGAAGTGACTATGTTGAGAAAGAGTTTGGAAAAGCTTATGGTGTACTAATGAGTAATAACAAACTCAAAGGATTATTAGCAAGAACTGTTTTTGTAGTTGATAGAAATGGTATCATCGTATATAAACAAATAGTTCCAGAAGTTACTGATGAACCAGACTATGAAGAGGTACTTGAAGCTATCAAAGGTGCTAGATAAGTGTCTTATCAATCTTGGCACAAAGAACATGCTCTAAAGCATAAAAAGCTCTTAGAGGAGCTTACACAACTTAGTGATGATGAAGTTATAGAGTATTTTAGTTTTGAAAATATGGTAGTGAACGAGCCAGACTTTTGTCCTTTGTATAAAGATAATAAAAAATGCCACGATATGGAAAATCTTAATTGTTATCTATGTGCTTGTCCAAACTTTAGAGTAGGGAAAAGTTCTAGTACTTGTGCTATAAACAGTAAAGATGGAGGTTCAATAATATCATCAAATGGATTTGTACATCAAGACTGCTCTAAATGTACAGTTCCTCATGAGGTAGACTATATAAAAAAGAATTTTAGTCGAGATTGGCTTGAAATTATGGCTAAAAACTTTTAGTTATAATTTTATTTAATCACAGCTATTATTAAATAGCAAGGGAGTGATAATGATTCAATTTTTAGAACTTTTTTTACAACAATCCATAACTTTTTTTGCTATTCTTGACCCTATTGGGGCTAGTGCTATTATGTTATCTGTTTTACATTCATCTGTTACAACGCAAGAGGTAAAAGAAATTGCATATAAAGTAACTATTACTATTGTTGTTGCCTTTTTTGTTGTGTTAATTGGTGGTAACTTTATCTTACAAATGTTTGGAATCGATTCTAACTCTCTAAAAGTCATGGGTGGAATTGTCCTTATTTTAATGGCTCTTAGCATGTTAAGAGGAGCGGCAGAATCTAAAAAGCTTACAAAAGAAGAGGGAGAAGAGGTAAAGGTACAAGAAGATTTATCTATTATACCTATTGCAATACCTATTACTTTTGGACCTGGGATTTTTAGTACAATTATCATTTTAAAAGAGATAAGCGAGGGTTATTTAGACATTATTGCAATTATATTTGCTTTTTTTATAAATGCATTCCTTGTTTATATAATTTTTAGGAACTCAATATATATTAAAACATATTTAGGTTTAACAGGTCAAAATATTATTACTAAACTTATGGGTTTAATTGTTGGTGCTATTGCTGTACAGTTTATAGTAAGTGGAGTTATTGAACTTTCAAAAATATATTTAAAATAAGATAGCAAGTATTAACTTACTATCCATTTACTTTCAACTATGAGTTCATCTTCACAATATATTTTCCCTATAAAAATATCTCCAATATTATAAGTTCCNACACCTTTAGGTGTTCCCGACATAATAATATCTCCATCTTCAAGGCTGAGGAANGTTTGAATCTCTTCTAACATTTGAGCTGGTTTATATATCATAAGATCATAAGTTGCATACTGTATTAGCTTATCATTGATATAAAGTTTAAGTTTTAAGTCAGTTATTTTTCCATTAAATTTTACAAATTCACTAAAAACGGCACTTCCATCAAAAGCTTTTGCTCGCTCCCAAGGCCAACCTTTTTCTTTGATTTTATTTTGTATATTTGCTTTTGTTAAATCAAGTCCAAATCCAATTCCAGCTATTTTTTTATCTTCAATGAGAAAACAAATCTCACCTTCAAATCGTGTATCAGGAGTGAAGTATGTTAGTTTATTTGTGATTGCTGAGTTTGGTTTATTGAATACCACCATTGTATCAGGTGTTTCGTTGCTAAGCTCTTTTATATGTTCTACATAATTTCTACCTATACAGATAACTTTTGATGGAGTTCTACACTCTTTGTTGTATATGACTGTATTCATAATTTAATATCCTTTTGTGGTATCCACAATGTTAAGTGGCAACCTACCTTTTTGTATTATACTATAATTTTCCATTATTTGTTTTGTAACAGAAACTGGGTTTGTGATAGAAGCACTATGTGGAGTTATGGTTATTTTCTCATTTTCCCATAAAGGATTATCTTTTGGTAATGGTTCTATTTCAAATACATCAAGGGTAGCACCACTTATTTTTTGCTCTTTTATCGCTTGAATTAAATCGTCAACTACAAGATGTTCTCCTCTTCCTGCATTGATAATATAAGCTCCTGTTTTAAGTTTTTCAAAAAAATTATTATTTAAAATTTGTTGAGTCTCTTTTGTGAGTGGAAGTAGATTGATAATAATATCTGAATCGTTAATTGACTCTTCTAAAGTTGTATATGTTGCAACATTCTTTATCTCTTTTTTAGTACGAGAATACCCTTTTACTTTGAAGTTCATATTTGCAAAATTTTGTGCTATAGTATTTCCTAATTGTCCAAGTCCTAGTATTGTTATCGTTTTATTTCGGATAGATTTTACGGGTTCAATTGGATTCCAAATAGTGTGTTTTTGTTGTGAGATATAGTTGTAATGATTTGTTACCACATTCATCACAACTGTTAGTAAATATTCCCACATAGAGCTTACTAGTTGGGTATCAACGATTTTTGTTATTGCAATATCTCTAGATATAGTTTTGTTACAGAGGATATGATCTACTCCAGCACCCATTGAAGCTATACATTTTAGATTTTTAAATTGTGTAAAATCAATCTCATTTTTTGACCATACAAGTGCAAAAGTTATAGTATCTTTATCTGTTATATTTGGATATATTTGTATATTTATATTTGGATTGTATTCTTTAAAAGATTGTATCCACGGTTTAATATCTTTATTTGTTGCAACTATCATCATACTCATATTGTTTCCCTTTTTTGATAGATTTTCAATAGTATATATGAGATTATAATTGCAGCAAGAGTTCTGATAATAACTACCATAGTAAAATCTGCACCAAAGATAACAAAAAGGAGAGTGTCTTCAATAATTGCATGACAAATCATTAGAAAAGTTCCTATATAAAAGATATCCTCTTTTGAGATATTTCCACTTTGAACCTCTTTGATTAATATACCAGCCCCATAAGTGATACCAAGTATTACACCTACAGTTATAGAAAAACCTTTACTTACATTTTTTTGTGATTGGATGATAAATTTTCTTGTTTTTATAAACTCCATTAGAAATATAAGAGCCATTATAAGAAGTATCACTTTTATTGTTAATTCAATTGCTCCATATATAGAGCCTTTTAAAAGCTCATAAAAGCTTGTATAGGTGGTTTTTTCAAATACAGCATCACTTAGTGTTGCTTCAAACCAAGAAGCTGGTATAAGGTATGTAAGGTAAGCTACGACAAATCCCACAATAATTCGTAAAGAGTAAGAATAGATATTTCCCAATCCTATTTTTTTCATTATCACACCTTCAACTGGCAAAGAGTGACAAATACCTATAAATACAGCTAATATACTCCATTGATGAATAGTAAGCTCCAAAGGTGCTGCAAAAGCAACTGCTCCATATACATTTAAAAACATACCACTTATGATTGCCAGTGAGGTTTGTGGAGGTAAGCCGATGATAGAGGTAAAAGGTTCAATTAAAAATGCTATGTATGAAAGAGTATTATAATAGTATAAGATATCAGCTATGACGTAAATAGGTATAATAAGCTTGATAATTACCCATCCACTTTGAAGTGAGTTTTTTAATGTACTTTTGTAGTTCATAAGGATAATTATAGCTTTTCTTTACTTTTGAGACTGTAAATCTAACTGTGTAAACCTAAAAAAATGATTATTTGGTGAACTACCAAATATAAAAAAATAAAATAGGCTTCATAAAATTCATAATATATTTTACCAAAAACTTGTCACAAACGCATCACAGTTTTCTTATAAGTAAATATAAACAATATAAATATATAATACACAATCAAATTTTCAAAGGGCTATGATGTTTAATACATATTGGACTTTAGGTGACCAAGGTTACTATAGAGTAAATGATGGAAAACTACTATATGCACCTGTGAATAATATTGATTATTCTGTTGATGAAGATTATGAGATGGAAGTAGAAGTAGTTTCTCCACAACAACTAGAAGAGATAAACAGAATTTTAGGTACACATTACACTATAGATGAGATTAACTCTTTATAATTTAATTCTTTTTAGTTAAAATACTTAATCAAAATAGGAAAAGTAATCAATGAAAAATAAAATATCAAATTTTTTTACAACATCTTTACAAGGTTTTTTTTGGTTTATACCAATTATAGCTATTGTTATCTTTGCAGTTATAGTGTTAGAAAAGCTTTACTTAGTCAATACCACCATAGCAAATTTTATAGGAATTACTGTAGAAAAAGATAGTGTTTTCTTTGTACTGTTTGGATTTTTTGGTATTGTAATATTGTGTTATATTGCAGGAAAAGTATTAAATACTTTTTTAGGTGAGTGGATTAATAAAATTATTCACAAAATACCATTTTATAAAAACTTATCAGATTTTTTTGAGCTATTTAATTCTGCTAAATCAGGAGAGCAAGATGTACTTGTGGTTGCTATCAAAGGGTTTGGTATAAAAAGTTACAATATAGGGCTTATGTACAATACAAATGAATCAATCATAAAAGACCATTACTCCGTAGTATTAAGTCATATGCCACTACAAGGTGGATTTATCTTTGAAGCCTTAGGCAGTGAAATATATGTACTGCAAGAGGCAAAGTTTAATAACAATTTAGAATACCTTCTCACATCGGCTAGTCGCTCTATGGCAGATATATTACAAATAGAACCAAAAGAGATAGAGTCATTTATTACTCTAGTGGAGTATAAAAAATTAAATAAAGGCAAAATTAATGAATAATCTTAAAAATAAAACAGCACTGATAACTGGTGCAACTTCAGGTATAGGAAAATCATCTGCTAAGGACCTAGCAAAGATGGGTGTAAATTTGGTATTAACAGGAAGAAGAAAAGAGTTACTAACAAAAGTGAAAAAAAAACTACAACAAAAATACAGTATAAAAGTAACAATACTTACTTTTGATGTAACAAACCAAAAGCAAGTGGAAAAACATTTACTTAAATTATTAGATTCTACAAAAATAGATATACTTATTAATAACGCAGGACTAGCACTAGATGCATCAAAAATAGATAAGTGTGATTTGAATGATTGGGAAACTATGATAGATACCAATATCAAAGGTTTGTTGTATGTGAGTAAAATCATTATTGCCCATATGAGAAAGAATAACTCTGGACATATAATAAATCTAGGTTCAATTGCAGGAAGCCATACCTATCCAAATGGAAATGTGTATTGTGCAACAAAAGCTGCTGTTCATACTTTAAGTGAAGCTATGAATATTGATTTAATGGGAACGCAAATAAGAGTATCTAATATTGCTCCAGGTGCTGTTCAAACTGAATTCTCAGATGTGAGATTTAAAGGTGATAAAGAAAAAATAGATGCAGTGTATGAGGGATATGAACCTTTAGTAGCAAAAGATATTTCTAATTTAATTGTATATGTGCTAAATGCTCCAAAACATGTAAATATACAACATGTACTTATCATGCCTACAGCACAGAGAAATCCTTATATGTTACATAGGAAAATCTAGCTTAAGTTTATCAATGTTTTCTTTATATAATAAAAAATATACTCTTCAAGATATAAATAAATTATTTTTTAGAGTATCCTTTTTATTTATTTTACTTTTATTTTTATTATTAGTTCTTATCACATATTTTATAATTGATTCAAAAAAGAATAGAAAAGTTGATTTGGTACAGCAAAAATATACCTTGGAAAATGAGTATAAACAAAAAGAGATACTCAATAAATTTATAAAAGATATAGATACAGAAGTAAAGCAAAGTTTTAGAAACACAGAAACTTTAATAGAAAAAACAACATATCAAGCTATAGGATATATACAGTCAAAGACTTTTGATAATATGCCATTAATACAAAAGTATTTATCTCAAATGGAAACTTTATATGGTGTAAAGTTTTCTATATTTAAAAAATCTAATTTAGATATTATCTATGGGAAAGACTCTTTAAAATATATTCAACATATTATATTTAATACTAAAAGAGATAATAAACAAAAACAACAAGTAACACTACAATATATTTATTCTCAAGGTGCAAATAATTTACAATATTGGAAAAATGATTTGACTAAAACAATACGACTGAGTTTTTTTGATATTTTAAAAGTTGATGAGGTGGAGTATTATATAGGATCATTTTCTACAATCAACTCAAGTGAACAAATCACAAAAGATGTGATACTAAAAAAGATTAAAGATGTTAAAAACTATATGATATTTTATGATTTAAACAAGAAAGAATATAATCAAAGTAGATTTGGTAATGTTACTTATTCCTCTCAAAAGTATAATTTTATGATAATATTAAATTATGATAAAAATAAACTAGATGAAAAAACTACAAATGAGATAGAAATTATCAAAGATGAATATGAATTACTTTTAAAAACTTTAATTATATATTATATGATTTTGAGTATTGTGTTATTTATAGTATCTTATATGATTTCAAAAATCATTAAAAAAATAAAAATTAGTCAAGATCAACTTAAAAAAGAAGTAGCTAAAGAGGTTGCTAAAAACAGAGAAAAAGATAAAATTCTTATACAACAAAGCAAATTGGCTTCTATGGGTGAAATGCTTGGGAATATAGCACATCAATGGAGACAACCTTTAAATAATATTTCACTTATTTTACATTTTTTAAAAGATAATTCAAAAAATTTAAATGAAAAAGAATTACAAAAATATCATGATAAAGCAAATAAACATATAGAATATATGTCAGATACAATAGATGATTTTAAAAACTTTTATAAACCATCTAAAGAAAAAAATAAATTTAACATAAAATACTCTATTCAATCACTTTTAGAGATGCTCCAAAGACAATTTGAAAAAGAGAATATAAAGCTTGTATTTAATTCAGATGATATAACAATACTTAACTATGAAAATGAACTCAAACAAGCATTGTTAAATATTTTAAATAATGCAAGAGATGCTATACTTTTAAAAAGAGAAAAAAAAGCTTTTAATGGTTTAATAAAAGTAACTATATCAATAAGTAACGATAAAGTAAAAATCTTAATTTTTAATAATGCAGATACTATAAAAGATGAGATTATTGATAAAATATTTGAACCATACTTTACAACAAAATTTAAAACACAAGGTACTGGAATAGGGCTTTATATGACAAAATCAATTATTGAGACAAATATGGGTGGGAAAATAGAAGTGTATAACTTAGATGATGGTGTAGAATTTGAAATAGTATTGGATATAAAATAAAATATGACAAATAACATAACAAGAGTATTATTAGTAGAAGATGAAGAGGATGCAAGAGATATACTTGCTTTTTATTTAAATAAGATCTTTGAGGAAGTAATTATAGCTCAAGATGGTCAAAAAGGTTATGATATTGTTAAATCTAATTATGAAAAAAGTAGTGTTTTTGATATTATAATTACTGATATTAAAATGCCAAATAAAGATGGTATGACAATGATTGATGAAATAAATCAATTATTGCCAGAACAAAAATATATCATAATATCTGCATATAAAGATGAAGAGTATCTATTNCGTTCAATTGGTTTAAATGTGTTAGGTTATTTTGTAAAACCTTTAGATGTAGAAAGAATATTAAATATGTTAANGCAATTTAAATCACAATTAATTTTAAAAGAGAAAAATGAAATATCAAAAAAGCTAATAAAAATAAATCAAACATATGATTATGACAAAATTACAAATATNCTCTATAAAAATGAAAAAATTGTAAGATTATCAAAAAAAGAAATTTCTTTAGTAAAGATACTAANNGANAATATNGATAGTATCGTTACAAAAGAGATGATTAAAGAATCTATTTGGGATAATATAAATACTTCAGATACAACCATGCGGACAGTTATAAAAAGAGTTAAAGATAAAATAAAAGATGATGATTTTATAATATCAAGAAAAGGATATGGTTACATAATAGAACATATTTAATAAATTATATTTTTTTGAAACAATTTTGAAACAATTATTAAAATAGTATGTTATACTTTTTCTAATTCAAAATTAGGAGTAATTATGTATAAATTAGATTTATTAAAAAAGTTAGCTTTTACATCACTTGTAACAGCTTCTTTAATCACAGGTGCGAATGCAAAATCAGCAGAGCAGAAATATGTAATAGCGACAGCTAGTACAGGTGGAACTTTTTATCCAGTTGGTGTTGGTATTGCTACAATTGCTTCACTAAAACTAGCTAAAAAAGAGAAGATGACATTTTCAGCTATCACATCAGCAGGTAGTAGTGAAAATGTTGATATGTTAAATAAAGGTGAAGCAAACTTTGGTATTTTACAAGGTTTATTTGGTTCTATGGCTTGGCAAGGTAAAGAAAAATATGAGGGGAATGCTCAAAAAAATTTAAGATCAATATCAATGCTTTGGCAAAATGTTGAACAATTTACTATTAAAAGTGATTTTGCTAAAACAGGAAATATTATGGATTTAAAAAATCTTTATGGTGAAAGATTTTCGATCAGTGGAAGAAGTTCAGGTTCTAGAGTATCTGCTGAAACTATTATGAGTGCTTTAGATATTGATTTTAATAAAATGAATATTCAATACTTAGGCTATACACCAAGTTCAACCGCACTTCAAGATGGAAAAGTTCAAGGTATGAATACACCATCAGGTCCTCCAACATCAGCTGTTACAAATGCTTTTGCTTCAATTGGTGCTAAAAATGTTAGAGTTTTAGATTTTAATGCTAAAAACTTAGAAGCTATAAATAATNCTTANCCTGTATGGACACCTTTTACTATTAAAGCTGGAACATACCCAGGNCAAGAAAAAGATATAAATACAATAGCTCAACCAAATTTATTGGTTGTAACAAAAGATACACCAGAAAAAACAGTTTATCTTTTAACAAAGTCTATTTATGAGAACTTACCATTTTTAAATACAGTTCATAAAGCTACAAAAGCTATGTCTTTAGAAAAAGCAATAGCTGGTCTTCCTATGCCTTTACACCCAGGTGCTGCTAGATACTATGAAGAGCAAGGTATAAAAATACCTGCTAATCTTAAGTAATAAAATATTTCAATTTAAAAGATGAGTATAAAAACTCATCTTTTTACATTGCAATTATAAGGACAATATATGATAAAAATCAATCATTTAAAATACATTATTTTTGGATATGCTATTTTAATATCTTTATTTCATTTTGCTATTAATATTTGGGGTGGTATAAGTGATTTGTGGTTTAATTCTGCTCACTTTGCACTATTGGCATCACTGGGTTTTCTAAGCTATGAAACAACACAAAATAAAAATGAAATAAGTATATTAAATATAATCTTTGCCTTTTTGTCTTTAAGTACGTTTATATATATGGTTTTATTTGAAGAAAGTCTTTATGAAGTAGCTAAATCTCAAATGAGAATAAGTGATTTAGTTGTAGCTTCTATGACTATAGTTTTAGCTGTCATTATGGTAAAAAAATCTACAGGATGGATAATACCAGCTTTAATTGTTCTTTGTATCTCTTATATACTATTTTTAGGTCAATATATTGATGGTACTTTTGCTTTTGCTGGTATGAATTATGAAAGATTCTTATATAGAATGTTTTATACAAGTGAAGGTCTTTTTGGTCCAATAGCTACAATATCATCTACATATGTATTTATGTTTATTTTATTTGCTGCTTTTTTACTAAAATCAGGTGCTGGGGATTTTATAGTAGATTTATCTACTGCAATAGCAGGAAAGTATACAGGTGGTACTGGTCATGTTGCTGTTTTTTCATCAGCACTTATGGGGACAATTTCAGGTTCAGCTGTTGCAAATACGGTATCAACAGGTTCTATAACAATCCCTATGATGAAAAAAGCAGGATTTAAAGGTACATTTGCAGCAGCAGTTGAAGCAGCAGCTAGTACAGGTGGTCAAATAATGCCACCAATTATGGGAGCAGGGGCTTTTATCATGGCTCAAATGACAGGTATAGAGTTTGTTACAATTATAACAGTATCTGTTTTACCTGCTATTTTATACTTTTCATCTATTGCTTTTTATATAAATATCCATGCTAAAGAGAATAATATAAAAGGTGAAAAAAGTGATATAAAACTTTTACCACTTTTAAGAGAAGGTTTTCACTTTATTATCCCCATTTCTACTTTAGTTGGATTACTTGTTTATGGCTTTTCTCCTACTTACGCAGCAGGTATTTCAATAATAACTATAATTTTAGCATCATACTTAACAAAACATAAAAAAATGGGACTACAAGAGATTATGGAAGCACTAGCACTTGGTAGTCAAAATATGGTAGTAACTGGAATATTACTTATCTCTGTTGGAATTATTGTTGGTGTTATNAATATATCAGGNNTNGGAATAACATTTTCACAACTTATTATGGAATGGTCAGGGAACTCTTTACTTTTAGCAATAGTACTAGTTGCACTTGCGTCATTAATTTTGGGTATGGGACTTCCTGTAACAGCTTCTTATGTAGTGCTTTCTGTTTTATCAGCACCTGCACTTGTTGGACTTATGTTAAGTCCAGAGATGGCAGCACTTGTAAATGCGGGGATAACATTACCTGAAGTTACTATGTTCTTATTGTCCGCTCATCTTATAATCTTTTGGCTTTCACAAGATTCAAATCTTACTCCACCTGTATGTCTTGCAGCATTTGCAGCAGCTGCAATTGCAAAAACTCCTCCAATGAAGACAGGAATTGTATCATGGAAAGTTGGGAAAGGGATGTATATCATCCCTCTTTTGTTTGCTTTTACACCATTAATTACAGGTAATTGGATAGAAAGGTTTGAAGTATTTAGTTTTGCACTGTTAGGAATTATGTCATTTTCTATTGTTATGGAAGGATATTGGGATAAAAAAATAGATATAGTTAGTAGAGTTTTATTTGCGATTGGTGCTGTATTTTTATTGATTCAAGATGAAACATTAGGACTTGTAAGTTATTTTGAGGTTATACAAAATATACATATAGTAGGATTGATTATATTTATAGTTTTGATGTTTTTACATAAAATATCTGCAAAAAAAGAAAAGGAGTTAGCATATGCAACAATTNGTTAATACACTTGAATCTTGTGGATATAAGGTTTTTTTAGCAAGTAATAAAAACGAGGCTTTAGATATAGCAAAGTCACTTATAAAATCTGGTATGAGTATAGGACTTGGTGGTAGCGTGAGTGTAGATGAGATAGGATTACTTAAACATTTGACTTCAAGAGATGATATAACTTTATTTAATCAATATGAATCTGGTATATCAATGGTTGAAAATAAACAAAGAAGAAAACAAGGGATGTTAACAGATCTATATATCACAGGTACAAATGCACTAAGTCGACAAGGGCATATAATAAATGCTGATGGTAGTGGAAATAGAGTAGCTGCTATGATATTTGGACCTGTTAATGTTTTGTTGATTGTGGGAAAAAATAAAGTTGTAGATACCCTTGAAGATGGACAAAAAAGAGTTTTAGAAACTGCAGCTATAAAAAATATAGATAGAATGAATAATAAAGCTATAGAAAATGGAAAAGAACCAATACACAATATAAACACAATAGCACAAAAGTTTACATATATTAAATCAGATGAGAAAAATCGAATCATAATTATTTTAATTGATGAAGAATTAGGATATTAATACTTTTTATATATTAAAATGGTTATAATTTTTCTCAATCAAATTTTAAAACAAAGGAAAATAATGAAAAAACTTACAAAATTAGTTTCAATAATCGGCGTAGTTGCACTTTTGTCAACACCATCTTTTGCCGCAAAAAAGGTTAAATGGAAACTTGCAATGACATGGCCAAGTACACTAGCACCACTTGCAACTCCATCACAAAAGTTATCAAAACTCATTGAAGAGATGAGTGGGGGAAAATTTACTATAGAAGTACATGGAAAAGAGAAACATAAAGCCGCTCTAGGTATTTTGGATATGGTAAAAAATAAACAATACGAGATGGGACATACCTCTTCATACTATTACAAGGGTAAAAGTATGAGTACAGCACTTATTACAACTACACCTTTTGGTATGACAAGTACAGAACAATACTCTTGGTACTATTATGGTGGTGGAGAAGCTTTGACAAAAAAAGTATATGACCCTTTTAAAATAGATTGTTATCCAGGTGGAAATACTGGTGTTCAAATGGGTGGATGGTTTAGAAAAGAGATAAAATCACTTGCCGATTTAAATGGATTAAAAATGAGAATTCCAGGTATGGCAGGGGAAGTTTTTGCTAAGCTTGGAGTAAATGTGACAAATATTCCAGCAGGTGAGTTATACACAGCACTTGATAGGGGAACTATTGATGCACTAGAATGGGTAGGACCTGGTATGGATATTAAAATGGGATTTAATAAAGTAGCTCCTTACTATTATACAGGTTGGCATGAACCAGCTTCTGAGATGCACTTTTTTGTAAATCAAAAAGCATTTAAAAAACTATCACCAGAATATCAAACTATATTACAAACAGCCATGAAAGCAGTGGCTGCTGATATGATGTATGAAAATTTTGCTATGAATACTGACGCTTGGGAAAAAATACAAAAAGAGTACCCAAATATTAAAGTAAAAACATTTCCAAAAGAAGTTTTAAAAGCTATGAAAGAATCAACAGATGAAGTTATGAGTACATATGCTAAAAAAGATAAATTATTTGATGAGGTATACACTTCTCAAATAAATTATATGAAAAAAGCTAGAGAGTGGACAAAAATATCTGAATATGATTATATTAAAACTTCTGAAAAGGTAAAATAAAATTGCATCACGATAAACCAAATATAGCTAAATTAAAAAGAGTTGAAAGTTTTTTCAACTCTTTTATAGATATTATAGGAAGAATAATCGGAGTATTATTGCTTCTTATGATATTTAATGTTTTATTCGATGTGGTTATGAGATATACCTTTCATAACTCATCTGTTGGGATGCAAGAGTTGGAGTGGCATCTTTTTTCTATTGTTATCCTTTTTGGACTTGGGTATGCTTTAAAAGAGGAAGCTCATGTCCGAGTTGATTTTTTGTATGATAATTTTTCTAAAGAAACAAAAGCTTATATAAATATAGCAGGGACACTTTTATTTTTAATTCCTTTGGCTTTATTGATTATTTTTGGTTCTTATGAATACGTGATGGATTCTTATAGTATGAATGAGATAAGTTCAGACCCAGGTGGACTCACACATAGATGGATTATAAAAGCTGCGATACCTTTTGGGTTTATATTTCTTATTTTAAGTGGATTTACATATATACTTAAAAATATTATTATATTAAAAGAGATTAAAAAATGATTGGTATTTATATGTTTTTTGCAGCTTTAGGGTTGCTTGCTATTGGATATCCTGTTGCATTTAGTTTTGGTGCAATCTCTATACTATTTGGTTTTATTGCGGCTTTTTTTGAAATATTTCCAGATGGTGGAACAATGATTGAAGTGGGGGAAGAATTTTTCTCAATGTTTTCAATGATGCCTTTTAGAATTTATTCAACTATGACCAATAAACTACTTATGGCAATACCTTTATTTATCTTTATGGGGATAGTTTTAGAAAAGTCTGGACTTGCATCAAGACTTTTAGAATCTATGGGGACATTGTTTGGAAAGGTGCGAGGTGGATTAGCAATTAGTACTATACTTGTGGGTTCACTACTTGCTGCATCAACAGGTGTTGTTGGGGCTTCTGTTGTAGCTATGGGAGTTATAAGCTTACCTGTTATGCTTAAATATGGATATTGTAAAAAACTTTCAACAGGAACTATATGTGCAGCTGGAACTTTGGGACAAATTATACCTCCTTCAATTATTCTTATAATTTTAAGTGATGTATTTGGACAACCAGCTGGAGATATGTTTAGAGCTGCAATAATTCCAAGTGCTATTTTGATTGGAGCTTATATTTTATATATTTTAATCATAGCAAATATTAAAAAAGATTTAGCACCCATTATAGAAGCACCAATTTCAGATCATGCTATACGAGATGCTATTTTCGCTATTATCCCACCTTTACTTCTCGTATTGGTTGTATTAGGTTCTATTTTTGCAGGTATTGCAACACCAACAGAATCAGCATCTGTGGGTTCTGTTGGAGCTATTCTTTTAGCATTAATTTATAAATCATTTAGTTGGAAGCTTCTTGAAGATGCAGCACTTGAAACAGTAAAAGTTACAGCGATGGTTATAGCTATCCTTATAGGGGCAACTGCATTTTCTATGGTATTTGTTTATACAGGGGCTGATGTAATTGTTGAAGAGTTTATGTTGACACTTCCTGGAGAGAAGTGGGGATTTTTGATTTTATCTATGGCTATTATTATGATTCTTGGATTTTTTATAGATTTTTTTGAGATATCATACATCATTGTACCTATTTTAATCCCTATTGCTAACACAATTGGTATTGACCCTATTTGGTTTGCAATACTTATAGCTATGAATCTTCAAACTTCATTTTTAACACCACCTTTTGGTTTTAGTTTATTTTATCTAAAAGGTGTTGCTCATAGAGGAGTTAAAACTGTTGATATATATAAAGGTGTTATCCCTTTTATTTTGATACAAGTTTTTGTATTAGCTTCTATTATTATTTTTCCAGAAGTTTACGGTTTTGGTTAAAACATATAGTTTTTTAGTTCTTTGTGTATTGTTTTGGTCTGGTAATTTTGTACTAGGTAGATTTGTCAAAGATGATATACAGCCTTTAGAATTAGCCTTTTTTCGGTGGCTTTTTGTTTTAATTATTATATCTCCAGTTTTACTACTTAACTTTTCAAAATTATTAAAAATTGTTAAGCAAAATTTCTGGATAGTTTTAGTTTTGTCAATATTAGGGATTACTTTTTTTAACACAATACTTTATACTGGTTTAACTATGACTACATCAACAAATGCTCTTATAATTAATTCTAGTATACCTATTTTAATATTAGTTTTATCATTTTTTATACTAAAGCAAAATATTACTACAAATCAAATTATTGGAATACTACTTTCCACTTTTGGTGTATTATTTCTAGTCCTTCAAGGGAAGTTTGAAAATATTTTATCTTTAGAGTTTAATGAGGGGGATATTTTGGTTATTATCTCATCTTTTAGTTGGGCTTTATATTCGGTATTAATGAGATTTAAACCAAAAGAATTCAATGATGTTGAATACTTTTCTATTATTGTTTTGATTGGATTTATTGTTTTATTACCTATATATCTTTATCAAGGATATGATATATCACATGAGATACAACTATTAAAGTCTAATTATTATATTTTTATTTATGTGTCAGTATTTGCTTCTAGTTTATCTTATTATTTTTGGCATTATGGCATTGAAAAAATAGGAGCATCAAAAACTGGACAATTTACACATCTTATGCCTTTATTTGGTGCATTTTTAGCGTATATTTTTTTAGGAGAAGTATTGCAAACTTATCATATATTAGGGATGATATTGATTTTTATAGGGATATATCTTTCTTTATTTTATAAAGGTAGAAAAAACTAGTTATTTTCTAGTTTCTCTAATTTTGTAAAATATACATGACCCAAATAGATAATATAAAAAATAGAAATAAAAAAAGCCACAAAAGGGATAAGTGAGATTACATATAAAAACATTGTACGAAGTCTCATGCCACCTTTATCATTGTAATATATTTGTATATACTGTTCTTTTGATGTGATAGTTGATGCTATATCAAAGTGAAGCATTTTGTGAAAAAAATAGTAAAATGGTAAGTTAATAGCTATAATATTTACTAACGGTATAAAGTAAAAAGGTATTAATAATATAAGTAATAATATCATCATAAATGCTGTTTTAATAATCTTCCCAATGCCGTCAGTAATACTAAAATTTGATTCTATAGGAAGTGTTTCATAATGTCTTTTATGGATGATTGCTAGTATTCTAGGGGTTAAAAAACCAACAATGATAAGTGATACAAAAATAGATACGTATCCTATGGCAAAAAGCCCAACAGTATAGACTAAAAAGCTTACTATCCAAGAAGTAACGGTATATTTTAATAAAAAATCTAAAATACTGTTTCCTGTGTAACTTTCAGTTGTACTAGATTCTATCACTTCACCATTTTCTATTTTTGTTTGGTGTTGCTCTATTTGTATTTGTGCATTTTCTAAACTATCAAGTCCAAAACTAGCTGCTGAGAAAAAAACTATATATAATACCAAAGCACTTCCCAGAAGGGGATAGAGTATCATGGTAAGCATCTCTTTTGTTAAGTAGTCCTCTACGCTTTTATTCAATATTTTAAATTCATTCATTTGTTATCTCTTTTTATTGGTAAAATGTTACAAAATCATCTAAATCAATTCTAGATGTTCTATAGCTATTTATAATATCTTCTTTATCTTCATACCCTAAAGCCATACCACATAAAAGTATTTTATTATTATTTATACCTAATTCTTCTTTTACTATATCAGGATATTGTGCAAGTGCTGCTTGTGTACAAGTACTAAGTCCAAGTTCTACGGTACTTAACATAATAGATTGTAAAAACATTCCATAGTCCAAATAAGAGCCTTTTTCTAAAGATTTATCAATAAAAAAATACAATACAATAGGTGCATCAAAAGCAGTATAATTTTTTAGCCATTGTGTAAATTGTTTCTCTTTATCTTCTCTTTTAATATCCAATATTGAGTACATCAAAAGACCTGTCTCTTTTCTTCTTGTTTTGTATGGTTCTTCCCAATTGAGTGGATAATAATTGTATTGCATTCTTTCAGGTTCTTTTTCACTAAAAGCTTGCATCATTTTATTTTCAATAGTTCTTTTTTTATCTCCACTTACAACTGCTACACACCAAGGTTGCATATTTACCCCAGAGGGGGAGTGTTTTGCAGTTTCAAGAATAGTTTTTATTTTATCACACTCAACATCTTTTTTTAAAAAGGCACGTACAGATTTTCTTTGTTTTATTGTTTCAATTATATTCATAAGGTAAATTATATCTTAAATTCATTTTAATTTCATTTATATTTTATACAATCCATTTTTTAAAAGATTAGGAGAAAGATTGAGAAGTTTATCCCAAGGGAAACTAGTATTTCTAGTTGCTTTATTTTTAGTTATTTTTGACAATATGTCATTTTTTGACAATGTTACAAAAATATACCCAACAATTGGAAATAATTTATATTTTGTTATTTCTCTAGCAGTTGTATTATTACTATTTACTAATATATTATTGACAATAGTGAGTTCTAAATATACAACAAAACTTTTTTTAATAGTTATTGTTTTAATTTCAGCATTTACAAATTATTTTATGAATACCTATAATATAGTAATAGATGATAGTATGATACAAAATTCATTACAAACAAATTTTGATGAGTCACTAGATCTTTTTAGTTTGCAACTACTTACATATGCTTTTTTTCTAGGGGTTGTACCAGCTTATTTTATCTATAAAGTTCCTTTAGAATATAAAAGTTTTCGTCAAGAGTTATATTCAAAATTAAAATCAATTATACTCTCATTGGTTATTATTGTAATACTGTTGCTAAGTTTTAGTAAATATTATACTTCATTTTTCAGAGAACATAAGACACTTAGGTACCATACAAATCCAACATATTGGATATATAGTGTAGGAAAATATATGAATATAAAATTCAATACAAATTTATTTGGCTAGAGTATTTATGGATTATTTATATTTAGTGGATATAGCCTTAATATACAAACTTGTATTAGTAGTTACAGCTTCTTTGATTTTGATTGTAGAACTACTTAATAGTGCTATAGAAAATGCAGTTGATTTGGTTACAAAAGATATTCATCCACTAGCAAAAACTGCTAAAGATATAGGTTCTACAGCAGTTATGTTTAGTATAATACTTCATATTTTATGTTGGGTTCTTATTTTAATATAAGTATTAATATTTTTTTGTTAGTATAAGTAATTATTATATTAAAGGATTTTTATGAAAAAGCTATTTTTAGGAATTTCACTTATTTTGCCATTTTTGGGATTGAGTGCCAATGAAGATGCAGCTATTGCAAACTACAAAAAAACTTGTAAAAGTTGTCATGGTAGTGCATATTATGTTGCAAAAGAAAGAACAGGTGATGAGTGGACAGAACTTTTTGAAAATAGTGGGAAAAGACTCTATTCTGCTCATTTAAAGGATAAAAAAGCTATTAAAAAACTGGAATCAAACTATTATTTAAAAAGGAAAGATGATCTTCAAAAGTTTTTAGTTGATAATGCAAGAGACAGCGGTACAGTTCCTCCTTGTAATAGTACAACATGTGGCTTTTATGTAAAAGTTCCTAAAAAATCAAAAACACAAACTCCAGGACTTTTAAAGTAATCAAATTTTCCATAAATTAGCACTTGCATTACAAAAGTGCTAATTATTTCTAAAACTTTAGCTTTCTTTTATAAAGTTATGTTAGTATTTCATTTCAAAAAGAAAATATTTCAAATAATAACTAGGAGAATAAAATATGGCTAAACATGAATTTCAAACAGAAGTAGGGCAGTTGTTACAACTTATGACTCACTCTTTATACTCAAATAAAGAGATTTTTATAAGAGAATTAGTGTCTAATGCAAGTGATGCTATTGATAAACTAAACTATTTAAGACTTACTCAAGATAATTTAAAAGAAACATACGCAGACTTTAAAGGTCAAATTAATATCAAAATTGATGAAGAAGACAACTCAATTACAATTGCTGATAATGGTTTAGGGATGAATGAAGAAGATTTAATCTCTTCTATTGGTACTATTGCAAAATCTGGTACAAAATCATTTGTTGAAGCTTTAAGCGGTGATGCAAAAAAAGATAGTAACTTAATCGGTCAATTTGGTGTTGGTTTTTATTCTGTATTTATGGTAGCAGAGAAAGTTGATGTTATCTCTAAAAAAGCAGGAGAAGAAGAAGCTTATAAATGGTCAAGTGATGGAACTGGAAGTTTTGATTTAAATTCTTGTGTAAAAGATGAATCAGGTACAGTTATCTACATCAAACTAAAAGAGGAAGAAAAAAGTGACTATACTTCAAAACATAGAATTGAAACAATAGTTAAAAAATACTCAAATCATATTGCTTATCCAATTTTCTTAAATTATAGTGAGGAAGTAACAGAAGAGTTAAGTGAAGAAGATGAAAAAGCAGGCAAAGAGGCTAAAAAATCAATTGAGAAAAAAAGAGAACAAATCAACGAAGCTACAGCACTTTGGACACAACCAAAAGCTAATTTAAAAGCTGAAGACTACAATGAATTTTATAAAACAATCTCTCATGATAGTGAAGACCCAATCGCTTGTGTACATACAAAAGCTGAGGGTGTTAGTGAATATACAACACTGTTTTATATACCAAAAAAGGCTCCAATGGATATGTATAGAGTAGATTTCCAACCAGGAGTTAAACTGTATGTGAAAAGAGTATTTATTACAGATGATGAAAAAGAACTATTACCTACATATTTAAGATTTGTAAGAGGTATTATTGATAGTGAAGATTTACCATTAAATGTTTCTAGAGAGCTACTTCAAGAAAATAGAGTTATGGCAAATATCAAACAATCTTCAGTGAAAAAAATATTATCAGAAATTAAAAAACTAGCTAAAGATGAAGAAAAATATAAAGATTTTACTGCTGAGTATAATAGACCTTTAAAAGAGGGTGTTTATCAAGATCATACAAATAAAGATACTATTTTAGAGCTTATAAGATACAAATCTACAAATGATGCAGAAGCTATGACATCTTTTGCAGCATATAAAGATAGAGCTGATAGTGAACAAAAAGCTATTTATTATATTGTTGGTGAAAATGAAAAAGTTCTTAGAAACTCGCCACTTTTAGAAGCATACAAAAAAAATAATATTGAAGTTTTAATTCTTGATGATAAAGAGATAGATGAGATTATTACCCCATCAATTGGTGCATACCAAGAGTGGGATTTAAAAGATATTACATCTTGTGAAGCACCAAAAGCGGAGCAAACAGAAGAAGAGAAAAAAGAGGTTGAGGAAAAATTTAAATCAATCGTTGACAAAATCAAAGGTGTGTTAGGGGAAGCAGTTAAAGAAGTTAAAACTACAAATAGACTTTCTGATTCTCCATCGTGTGTAGTAAATGATCCAAATGATCCTATGGCTTCAATGGCTCATATGTTTAGACAAATGGGACAAGAGATGCCAGAATCAGCACCAATTTTAGAAATCAATCCAGATCATGCAATCGTACAATCTTTAAATGGTTGTGTAGATGATGCTATGATAGAAGATGTGTCTTGGTTATTATTAGATCAAGCAAAAATGTCTGAAGGTATTGAGATAAAAGATTCTGTATCATTTACTCAAAGACTAAATAGAGTTATGGCTAAAGCACTTTAATAAAAATTTAATCAGTCTTATAAAGGGTTTCTAATATTTTTTAGAAACCCTTTTTTTATGGGAAAAAGAATATCATAAACAAAAAGGATTTTTTATGAAATATTTACTAGCGTTGCCTTTGTTACTTATACTTAGTGGTTGTGTTCAACCTTATTTAGTTCATAGTGACAATAAGTTAACAATTAACAATAACGATCAATCATTTAAAATAGACCTTTTAAATGAGAAAAAACATAAATCAAACTATGCTGTTTCAAAAGGTTTTGTTTTAGATGAAAAAACATTTCATTTAGAGTATATTCAACTCAAATCACAATATACTTGGGTAGGATTAGCAGATGGATTGTATCAAGATTTTTTGAATGAGAAGATAAAAAATATAAAATTAGTATCTCATTACAAAGTTGATAGTGCAGATATATTTTATTATACAAAAGAGGATAAATATTTTTATCTTATAACTTTGTATGATGGAAGTAGCAACACTTTTATTTTAGACTATACAGGGGATATTGTTTCTAAGATTTTAGGCAATGCAAAATACATTTCAAAAGAGAAACAATTTGAAACAAGATTTAGAAAAAGTATATTAGATAATAATATATATGCCCATTATTTTGAAAAAAAGAATAGTAAAGAGGATATAGTAATACCATAATAGGAGAAAGATTGAAAAAAATAGAAATAGAAAAACCAGAAGAGTATCTAGCACAAGTTGCAAAAAGAGCTAAAGAGTATTTATATCATGACCATCCCACAGAAGGAATAGATTTCTTTTGTGATGATGAGTTAGAAAATATAGGGTGGCACTCTAGTGTTTTTGACTTTCTTACTTATCGAAAAATCTCAGAGTTTATAGAAGAAAATTGTGAGGGTACACTTACTTTTAATGACCATCCAATGGGATTTAATGGTTTTGTTGAAGTTTCTGATATAAAAGATGTAAGAGTTAAAGTAAAAAAGTTTGTTATTGAAAAAATTAAGAGTAATAAATTGGATGAATATGATGAAGATCAAAAAGAATCTTTGAAGTTTTTTGGTATATAGAGTTAATAGAGGATTAAAAGTCCTCTATTTTTATAGTTGTTTCTTTTTTAGTATTGAAATTTTTTACCCAAATAGTGCCATTTGATAATTCGCTTTCTCCTATTAAAGCAACAGTTGTAGCACCTTGCTTTTGAGCATTATTTAAATGTTTTGAAAAAGCTCTACTTTTATAATCAGTGATTACTTTACTTTGTAATCTTTTTTTATTTACTAGTGAAAATACACAGTTCAGTGCTTCTTCACTCATAGCTCCTATATACAAAACTTCTTCTTGTGATTCATTCATAATAATTAGTTCTAAAAGTCTCTCAACTCCAATAGCAAAACCAACAGCAGGTGTAGGTTTTCCCCCTAAAAATTCCACAAGTCTATCATATCGTCCACCACCAGCAATTGCACTTTGAGCTCCAATATTATCACTTACAAACTCAAATGCAGTTTGTGTATAATAGTCAAGTCCTCTTACAAGGTTTGAATCAATTTCATAATCTATACCATTGTCATCTAAAATATTTTTTAATTTTTCAAATTCACTATTACACTCTTCACAAAGATTATCTGTGATTTTTGGAGCATTTATAAGTTCATGTTGGCATGATTTATTTTTACAATCAAGTACCCTAATAGGGTTTGTTTCAATTCTTCTATTACAATCTTCACAAAGATTTAACCCTTTTAGATGTGATACTAGTTTCTCTTTGTATTGTGGCATACAGTTTTTATCACCCAATGAGTTTAGTTGCAGTTTGTAGCCAATTTGAAAAAATGATAAAATCTCATTGATCATCAAAATAATAGTAGCATCTTCATAAACACTAGCTTCCCCAAATGATTCACAACCAAATTGATGAAACTCTCTTAATCGTCCTTTTTGAGGTCTCTCATATCTGAACATTGGTCCAGCATAAAAAACTCTATGAATTCCACCAGCTCTATCTTTTTTGTTTTGTACGAACCATCTTACAACCCCTGCAGTTCCTTCTGGTCTTAAACAAACATCATTTTCACCTTTGTCTATAAACTGATACATCTCTTTAGAAACGATGTCAGAACTCTCTCCAACACTTCTTTTGAAAAGTGCTGTTTCTTCTAAAATTGGTGTTTCTATATAACTATATCCATATTTTTTAGCAATTCTTGAACAGTTATCTACAAAGTATGTAAACAGTTCACTTTCATTGTCTATAATATCTTTCATACCTCTTAGGCTTTGAATATTTGCCATTACTATTAATCCCTTATTCTCTTTTTTCTAGTGTTTTATTATATTTTGCAAGGGTATCACAAACTTGCTTTTAAGTTGATATAATAGCTTTTTAGTTCTGTATTTTCATACTTTATAGCACCAGATATTAAAATATCACATCGTTTTATAATCTCTTTTTTTACATCTTCTTTGTGAGAAGATTCAAGATATTTTTGAAGTGCTTTTACTCTAAAACTATCCATAAGTGGTGTTTCAAAAGAGAGTTGCCCTTTGTGTCCTGCTATTTTAGTGATAAGCTTTTCATCTATTAAACCCAATTCATATTTATTTAAAATTCTCAACCACAGATCATAATCTTCACAAGCGTTTAACTCTTCATCAAATAAACCAATATCATTAAAAACTGATCTATGACACATCACCGTTGAAGCACCTATAAGTGTATTTGGTATATTTTCTTTGAAACAATATCCACTAGGTTTGAGTTGATGTTTTTTTTGTTTGATAATTTTACCATTGAAACGCCAAAGTTCATCAGTATGGGAAAAAAGTATTTGAGGATTTTGTTTGTGAAAAGCTATCTGTTTTTCTATTTTATTTGATTCCCAAATATCATCACTATCTAAAAAACAAATCCACTCATTTTTTGCCTCTTTTATACCTTTGTTTCTAGCACTACTTACCCCTTTATTTTTTTGAAAAATATATTTTATATCATATTGTTCTAGGAGTTGTTTTGTGTTATCTGTTGAACCATCATCAACCACAAGTATCTCATCTAGTTTGACAGTTTGATTGAGTGCTGAAAGTAGGGTACTTTCTATTAATTTAGCACGATTATATGTTGGTATTATCAGTGATATTTTCATTAGTACATTATATACCGTACATAGATTTTTATTCTAGTAGGTTCGCTAGGTTTTGGATAATCTTTGTAGGCTAGTTCGATTGTTTCTACAGTATTTTGATCTAAGGCTGTGTAGTTTGAACTATCTGTAATGTATACATTTGAAATATCTCCATTTGGATGAAGTATAAACTCTATTACATTTGTACCACTTTGTCTTGTTTTGATTGATAGTCCAGGATATACGAGATATCTTTGGGTTATCATCCCTATTCGACTTAGGTTGTTTTTGAGATAAGTTTTTTGCTCTTTTGAAAGTGTAAAATAGGTGTCACCATAGAGTTTAATGTAGTTTTGTGTTACCCTATCAAGTCGTCTTATCTCATTGATTTCATTATATATCTCTTTTTTTTGTTTTTCTATCTCTTTTTTTTCTTCCTCAATTCTTTTTAAATCTTCTTTTGAAACTGTGAAAAAACTTTTTAAATCAGGTTGTTGTACCTTTGGAAGTTGTATCGCCTTAGGTTTTGATATTTTTTTTGCAACAGGTTTTTTTATAGGTTTTAAAATCTTTTTAACCTCTTTATTTATAGTAGGCTTTTGTTTTTTTATAGACTCTTTTTTTGGAGTCTCTTTTTTGAGTTTTACAAACTTTACATTTGAGAAACCTTTTTTAGGGGATGATTTCTTTTTTATATTTGTAGTAGGGTATGTAAGTTTTGCATTGGCTATTTTTTTGTTTACCAAATCAAATACAATAAAATGGATAATTAGTGATAGTATAAAAGCTACTATAATTGTGATAAAAATATTTTTTTTCATATTTGGTATTTTATTGAAAACTATATTAAAATACTCTATTTTAATTTTGATTTTGTAATGTTTTGATATAATCGCTTCAAATAAATATAGATAGGAAATATAATGTTCACAAAAAGTATACAAGCTTATGAAGATGCAAAAAAAGTTATCCCTGGTGGAGTTGATTCTCCCGTGCGAGCTTTTGGAGGAGTTATTGGAACACCACCTTTTATTGAAAGAGGAGAGGGGAGTTTTATGTATGATATTGATGGGAATAAATACCTTGATTTCGTACAAAGCTGGGGACCACTTATATTTGGACATTGTGATAAAGATATAGAAGATGTAGTTTTAGAGACTGTAAAAAAAGGTCTTTCATTTGGAGCACCAACTGAACTTGAAACACAACTAGCAAATGAGATTGTTGAGATGTTTGATAATATTGATAAAGTAAGATTTGTTAGTTCAGGAACCGAAGCTGTTATGAGTGCTATTAGACTTGCTCGTGGAGTTACAGGACGAGATGACATTATTAAATTTGAGGGTTGTTATCATGGACATAGTGATAGTTTACTTGTATCTGCTGGAAGCGGTATGGCAACATTTGGTGCTCCAAGTAGTCCAGGAGTTCCAGCTGATTTAATAAAACATACACTACTAGCAGAATACAATAATATTGAACAACTAGAAAAATGTTTTGAGCAGTCAAGCGATATTGCATGTATCGTTATAGAACCAATAGCTGGAAATATGGGATTAGTTCCTGCTAGCGAACAATTTTTGGCAAAAGCAAGAGAACTTTGTGATACACATGGTGNATTACTTATCTTTGATGAAGTTATGAGTGGATTTAGAGCTAGTTTAAAAGGTTCACAAGGGATAGTTAAAACTGTGCCAGATATTGTAACATTTGGAAAAGTTATTGGTGCTGGTATGCCTGTAGGTGCTTTTGCTTCACGACAAGAAATCATGGGACAACTAAGCCCAGATGGGAAAATCTACCAAGCAGGAACACTTAGTGGAAATCCAGTAGCTATGGCAGCAGGACTTGTAAGTTTAAAGAAACTAAAAGCAGATAAAGATATATATGTAAGACTTAATGCAAAAGCAGTAAAACTAACTAACGGACTAAAAGAAGTTGCTTCAAAACACGATATTCCACTTCAAGTAGACACTAGAGGAAGTATGTTTGGTTTCTTCTTCTGTGAAGATGTTCCTACAAATATGAAAGAGGTAGGAAAGTGTGATTTTGATAGATTTGCAAAATTTCACAATGAGATGCTTAAGCGTGGTTTTTATTTTGCTTGTAGTCAATATGAAACAGGGTTTATTTGTGATAGTATGACTGATGGGGATATTAATGCAACTATTAAAGCTGCTGCTGAAGTGATGGCTATATTATAAAAACGGATTAATTTTATATTTATTAAAAGCCTCATTTTTTAGTGGGGCTTTTTATTCTTAAAAATCTAAAGACGATTTGATATCGCCCTTATTTAACTCTTTTACAATATGTGTATAAATCATAGTAGTTTCAATTGACTTATGACCAAGTAGCTCTTGAATACTTCTTATATCTGTACTACTCTGTAATAAATGTGTCGCATAGGAGTGCCTAAAGATATGTGCCGTAATCCTTTTATCTATGTTTGATTTACTAACTGCATTTTTTATATTTCTACTTAAAGTTACATCTAAAATATGACTTAATGAAAAAAGACACAGAAAAGATTAATATATGAATATAATAAATTTTAAAAATATCAATGTAGGTTATGATGAAAAAATCATATTAAAAAACTTAAATCTAACTATAAAACAAGGGGAACATTGGGCAATACTTGGAGCTAATGGTTCTGGAAAATCTACTTTAATGAAACTAATCCAATCAGAGATTCATCCACGATTTGACAAAAATTCTACAAAAGAGTTATTTGGAATGTCTCACTATTCACTCTTTGAACTAAGAGAAAAGTTAGGGGTAATAAGCAATGATTTACACTACTTTTTTCATGATAAAGTATCTTTTTTAACAGGCTACGAAGTGGTACAAAGTGGATTTTATAGTACTTTTAGTATCTTTAAACATCAAGATTTCACGGAATTGCAACATCAAAGAGTTCAAGAAACTTTGGAATTTTTAGAAATAGCATACTTAAAAAACAAAAAAGTAAGTAATATGTCCACAGGAGAATTAAGAAAGTGTATCATAGCTCGGGCACTTATACATAATCCACAAGCATTTATCCTAGATGAACCAACAGTTGGACTTGATATCAAAGCACAAATAAACTTTCTTAAGATGTTACAAAAACTAGCACTTCATAGTTCCATTATATTAGTGACACACCATCTTGAAGAGATATTTGAAGATATTACAAATATAGCTTTAATACACAACAATACTATTTATAAAAGTGGTTCAAAAAATGAGATTCTTACAAGTGATAATCTTTCAACTATCTTTGACACAAAAATTAAAATCAATGAAAAACACAACAGATATTTTGTAGAAGAGATTTATTAGTAGTTATTATCTTTTAAACTTCTCATAAAACCAATAAAAAGCAAACATAAGACCAGGAGTTTTTGCTTTTGATTCATCAAAAATAAAAGATTTTGAGTCGTTAATAGATACAAACTCTTTTTCTATATACTCATCATTAACTCCACCACCCTCACTTACTTTCATAGTTTCATCAATTTCGCTAAAAAAAAGATGTTGTTTCGCACCACTTACTCCAACATTAGTAAAAAAAGAGCTAATTCTTTCTATTGTATCTATATCTATTTGATACCCACACTCTTCTTCTATCTCCTCCTTTGCAATTTCAATAAGAGAGATATCTTTATCAACAATACCTGCACACAATTCATAAGTGAATCTATACTTATCATGATTCATAAATACAGGTGCTCGAAATTGTTTCACTAATAAAAAAGCATCTTTGGAAGTATGGTATAAAAGTATTGCAACACTATCATGTGACTTTACAGCTTCCCAACTCTTAGCTGATTGATTTATACTGTAGTTTATTCTTACAGGCTTTACAAATGATGGGTTTGTAAGTTTTGTAATTTCAAAATTTTCTATTTTTAAATTATCCATTGATTACCTATTTAATTTTATTAATGTATAATACCAAATCAAAACTTTTAAGGGTATATTTGACTTTAGAACAAAAACTTCAAAATCTNCCAGCACAACCTGGAATTTATCAATACTTTGATAAAAATGGAAAACTTCTTTATATAGGAAAAGCAAAAGTTCTTAAAAATAGAGTCAAAAGTTACTTTAAATTCATCCCAACATTAGCTCCTTCAGATAGATTAGGTGCTCGTATCTATAAAATGATAACAGAAGTTGATAATATGCACTATATTATCGTAGATAGCGAGAATGATGCACTTATACTTGAGAACTCTCTTATAAAGCAACTAAAGCCTAAATACAACATACTTTTAAGAGATGACAAGACATTTCCATATATTTACATAGATTACAATGATGAATTTCCAAGACTTGATATCACAAGAAAAGTTCTTAGGGGAAAAAGTATCAAATATTTTGGTCCTTTTAGTAGTGGTGCTAGAGATTTACTTTATAGTATCTATGAGATAGTTCCATTGGTACAAAAGAAATCTTGTGTAAAAGGTGGCAAAGCTTGTATGTTTTATCAGATACAAAAGTGTCTTGCACCTTGCGAAGAAAAAATCACAAAAGAGGAATACTCAAAGCTAATAGAAGAGGCTCTTGAATATATCAACAACAAATCAAAAATCATAGAAGCACTCACACAAAAAATGGAACTCTATAGTGAACAGTTCCGTTTTGAAGATGCTATGAAGATGAGAGATAGAATACAAACTATCTCAAAATCACAAATCAAATCAACACTGGACTTTGCGAACAATGAAGACCTTGACTTATTTGCAGTAGAACTTGGTATCAATAAAGCAGTTGTGATAAAAATGTTTATAAGAGAGGGAAAACTTATCTCCACAATTCACAACTATGTAAATATTACAGAAATTACAACTGTTGATGAGATATATAAAACAGCTATTGTAAACTACTATAATGAAGATTTACCAACAGTTCCATCAACTATATTAATCTCCCATGAAATAGAAGATACAAAAGAACTAGAATCTTTTATAGGGGGAAAATATCATAAAACTATCTCAATAATTGTACCGAAAATAGGTATCAAAAAACAACTAACTGTTGTAGCTAAAAACAACTGTGTAGAGCTATTAAAGCTAGATAAAACAAATACAAACAATATCATATACAAACAACTACAAGAGCTTTTTAACCTATACAAAACACCAACACGATTTGAATGTTATGACAATTCACAAATGATGGGTCAAGCAAAGGTTGGTGCGATGATTGTATGGGATAAGGATAGGTTTTTCAAAGAGGATTATAGACTATACAATCTAGAAGCACTTGATGAGTATGGACAGATGAAAGAGATGCTAACCAGAAGAGTAGAGAGGTTTCAAGAAAACCCACCACCAGACTTATGGATTTTAGACGGTGGACAAGCCTTATTAAATCTTGCTTATGATATTACTCAAAGTGTTGGGGTAAATTTAGATATTGTTGCAATTGCAAAAGAAAAAATTGATGCCAAAGCACATAGAGCAAAAGGGAGTGCAAAAGATATTATTTATACCAAAGATGAAGTTTTTCGTCTTGAACCATCTGATAAAAGATTACACTTTTGCCAAAGACTAAGAGATGAATCTCATAGAAGTGCAATAACATTCCATAAAAAACAAAAAAGAAAAGAAGACAAACAAATCTCACTTTTAAATATTCATGGTATTGGTGAAGCAAAAATAAAAAAACTTTTAGATTATTTTGGAACTTTTGAAGAGATTTATAACTCTAGCTTAGAACAATTATCAGATGTTTTAACCCCAAAAGATGCCAAAATTATTCAAGAATACCTTAACAAAAGGGATTAGAGAATTTTCAACTTTTTCAAAGTTATTCACACGCTATTCACATAAACAAATAAGCTTAAAATATTATAAAATTAAATCAAAATTTAAAGAAATATAATAAAAGTTTATTAATAATTTTTTTTCACATTAAATGTTATAATCCCTTAATAAAGGGCTTTATAAAGGTTTCTAATATATTT
>JGI24724J26744_10000432_pt1 | contig 30965 bp, 30 predicted proteins | sample Cruoilmetagenom7_FD_26744 | JGI IMG/M metagenome (IMG submission 26744) | reverse complement strand
CGACGCCGCCATTCAGCACTGGGCTGGAAAAGCCCTGTCGCTTTCGAACGAAAGGTGGCTTAAACGAGCACTAGGGGCGGCACGAAACCGTGACAGGTCCATTTCTAGCACCTGAGATACTATAAATGACCTTATGGTTTCATCTAGATTTCGGCCTAGAAGCACGAGCTGTTTCTCTGGGTCTTGGGCGGTCGCAAATTTTACATACTCGTACGCCCGAATTAGAAAAATGTAGACAAAATACAGCGTCACACACATTGAAAAAATTACTATTTTGGACTGCTCAAGTAAGAGCTTGAGCTTAAAAATTTCTATTTCGTTGGTGATCATCGTTAGTTCAGAAAAAATGAATAGCACAACGGATGAAGCAATCAATGCGCGGCGGGATTTTTTGAAATCGCTATGATCTAATACCAGTTGGATCGACATCATTTTTCCTTTTCCATAATTATAGCTCGTGAAAATAGCTTAACTGTACTGTTGAAAGTTCGCTGTCAAATTAACTCAATTATTTCAGATTGGTAATGGTGTATTAACTCCATAGGTTTTCATCTGGCAAAAGAGTCCTGTGCGATTCATATGGTTTTCATATGCAATTCATATGCGCCAAATCAGGCTTTTTTCACAATCACCGATCCCACCGAATACCCCGCCCCGAACGAGCAGATAATCCCGACATCCCCTGATGCAAAATCATCCGAGTATTTCGAGAACGCGATGATCGACCCCGCCGACGACGTATTGGCATAGTCCTGCAAAACATTCGGCTGCTCGCCCGCATCTGGCACCCGTCCCAGCACCTTTTTGCCAATGAAATCATTCATCGCCTTATTGGCCTGATGCAGCCACATGCGGCGCAAATCATCCGGCGTAATCCCGTTGTCCGCCATATGCCCCAGCATGTGTTTGGCCACAATCGGCAGCACCTCTTTGAACACTTTGCGCCCGTTTTGCATGAACTGCATGTCGCGGCGGTCTTTCACCCCGTCAGGGCGCGAGCGGCGTAAAAATCCGTTATTATTCCGTATGTTATTGGAAAACTTCGTCAGGCAACGGGTCGATAAAATATCGAAATATTCCCCCGTCGCGTCCTCTTTGCGTTCCAGTAAAACAGCCGTGCAAACGTCGCCAAAGATGAAATGACAATCACGATCCCGCCACTCCAGATGTCCGGTGGTGATTTCGGGGTTCACCACCAAGATCGCCTGTGCAGACCCCGACCGGATCATATCTGCCGCCGCCTGAATGCCAAAGGTCGCGCTGGAACAGGCCACGTTCATATCAAAGCCGAACCCGTTGATGCCCAACAACTCCTGCACCTCAATCGCAATCGCCGGATAGGCCCGCTCCATGTTCGAGGCCGCCACAATCACCGCGTCCACATCGCCTGCCGTTTTACCCGCTGATTTCAGTGCCTTATTGCACGCATCGACTGCCATCTCGGCCATGATTCCCGGCTCTTCATCAGGCCTTTGGCGAAACAACGGGTGCATCACTTTGGGGTCCAGTATCCCCGCTTTTGCCATTGCATACCGCTGATGAATCCCGCTCGCCGCAACAATAAATTCAACGCTGGAATGCGCCTTGGCCTCAACCTCGCCCGCCGCAATCAAAGCCTTGTTTTCCTCATTGAACAGATCAACATAAGCGTTGAATGCCTCGACCAATTCAGCGTTGGTGATAACATCCGGGGGGGTAAAAATCCCGCTGCCCGAGATAACTGGTTGGTACATGATACTGCTCCTTTTACCCTAATAAATAAGGCCCTCTGTGCCCGCCAAGGTCAAGCGAAAACCCTAGAATGGACATTTCGCCTTGAAGGTCAGTCCCTTGCCGCCATCCGGATGGCTAACGCGTAAGCTCTCGGCATGTAACATCAGACGCGTAGCATTCAGCGCCTCGCCTGTGGCATAAAACGGATCGCCCAAAATAGGGTGGCCGATCTCGCGCATATGCACCCGCAACTGATGACTGCGTCCGGTCTGTGGCAACAACCGCACCCGGGTGGCCCGCTCCTCGTATTTCACAACTTTCCAGTCGGTCACCGCCTGTTTGCCGTTCTCATGGTCCACATGTTGCAAAGGTCGGTTCGGCCAATCTACAATCAGCGGCAAATCCACCGTGCCTTGGCGCTCTTCCATCCGCCCAAACACCCGTGCCACATAGATTTTCTTGACCTGCCGCTTTTCAAACTGAAGGTTCAGATGCCGCTGCGCATGGCGCGTCATCGCAAACACCATAACGCCGGATGTGTCGCGGTCCAAACGATGCACCAACAACGCATCAGGAAATACCGCCTGCACACGGTCAATCAGACAATCCGCCAGATGCTTGCCCTTGCCTGGAACAGACAGCAAGCCGCTCGGCTTATCGACCAGCAACAGCTCGTGGTCATGGTGCAAAACCTCCAATGGATCCTGCGGCGGGGTATATGTATCGCTAAACATCTGGCTTCTTCGCACAGCTTGCATTTTCGTTCCACAAATATCGCCGCGCCAAGTGCATTAAACTTTCACACGCGCCGATTTAGGGTCATACATCGGTCGCAAAGTCACTTCGGCCCTGACCTGCTGCCCCGCCACATCAATCTCATAGGCCGAGGCCAAAACCTCTGCCGCACTCTCGCCCTTGCACGGCACATATCCCAGACCCACAGCGGCCCCCAACGTGTGCCCATAAGACCCCGACGACAGATATCCTACAATCTCGCCATCCCGCAACACAGGCTCATTGTGGTAGAGCAACGGCTCTGCATCCACCAATTTAAACTGGAGCAAACGGGCATTCAGCCCGTTTTCCTTTTTCTTCAAAACCGCTTCCCGACCAATAAACGCGGGCTTGTCTGTCTTCACTGCAAAGCCCAATCCCGCCTCAAGCACATGATCCTCACATGTAATATCATGGCCAAAATGCCGAAACCCCTTTTCGATCCGGCAGCTGTCCATCATATGCATCCCGCATAGCTTCAGGCCCATGTCCTGCCCGGCTTCGTGCAGCACGTCAAACACATGCGCGGCCATGTCAGCAGATACATAAATCTCCCAACCCAGCTCACCCACGTAACTCACCCGGTGCACCCGCGCCAGCCCCATGCCGATCTCGATCTGTTGCATAGTCCCAAAAGGATTTACCTCGTTGGAAAAATCATTTGGTGACACCTTTTGCATCAGGCTACGCGCGTTTGGTCCCATCACCGCCAGCACCCCCTCACCCGAAGTCACATCGGTGATCACCGCATTGAAGTCCCCCAAATGACGGCGCATCCAGACCTGATCGGCAAGGCGTGTCGCCGCAGGGGTGACCACCAGATAGGCCAGTTCAGACAGGCGCGTCACCGTCACATCCGCCTCAATGCCGCCGCGTTCGTTCAAAAATTGGGTGTAGACAATCTTGCCCACAGGCACCGACATATCCGCCCCGCAGACATGGTTCAAAAACGCCTCGGCACCTCGCCCCTCGACACGGATTTTGCCAAAGGACGACATGTCATACATGCCGACATTTTCACGCACCGCACGGTGTTCAGCCGCCGAGTTTTCAAACCAGTTTTGACGTTTCCATGTATATTGGTAGGACCGTTCCTGCCCAGCATTTGCATACCAGTTGGCGCGCTCCCAGCCCGCTAATTCACCCATCACCGCACCCTGCTCCAGCAGTTGCGCATGAAACGGCGAGCGCCGCACGCCGCGCGCTGTGGCCTTTTGGCGAAACGGAAAATGGTCGGCGTAAAGCAGACCCAAGGTTTCCTTTGAGCGCTCAAACAAATAGGTCTTGTTACCCTGAAACGGTTGCATCCGCGAAATGTCTACATCGCCCAGATCAAACGGCTTTTCGCCCGCGTCCATCCATTGCGCCAAGGCCATTCCGGCCCCGCCCGCCGACTGGATGCCGACCGAGTTAAACCCCGCCGCCACCCAGAAATTATCCAGTTCCGGCGCCAATCCCAGATGATAGGCATCATCAGGCGTGAAACTTTCTGGACCGTTGAAAAACGTGTGGATACCCGCCTCGGCTAGCATCGGCATCCGGTTCACAGCGGCTTCTAATATCGGCTCGAAATGGTCAAAATCCTCGGGCAGTTGATCAAACTCAAACTCCGCCGGGATGCCATCCATCCCCCACGGTTTCGATACCGGCTCGAACGCGCCCAGCAGCATTTTGCCAGCATCTTCCTTGTAATAAGCGCATTCATCCGGCACCCGCAGCACCGGCATTTGGCTCAGGCCCGCAATGCCTTCGGTGACGATGTAGAAATGCTCGCAGGCTTGCAGCGGCACATTCACACCCACCATCCGGCCAACTTCATGGCCCCACATGCCCGCACAGTTCACCACGTGATCACACGCGATATGCCCACTTTCGTCGCCGCGTTGCCAGTCCACTCCCGTCGCCCGCGCACCGTCCTTGGTGATCGCCTTCACCGTCACTTGCTCGGCCACGACAGCCCCGTTTTGTCGTGCGCCCTTGGCCAGTGCCAGCGCAATATTGCCGGGGTCACCCTGCCCATCCTTGGGCAGATAAACCCCCGCAACCACACCGTCGATATTCAGATGCTCATAGCGCGCTTTGACCTCGGCAGGCGAGATTTCCTCGACCTCGACCCCAAATGCCCGCGCCATCGCGGCTTGGCGGAATATCTCTTCGCGGCGCTCTTCGGTCAAGGCCACAGTGATAGACCCGCAACGTCGAAACCCGGTTGCAACCCCGGTTTCCGCCTCCAAAGCGCCGTATAGCTCCTGCGAATATTTCGCCAGTTTGGTCATGTTCGCGGTGGCGCGAAGCTGCGCAATCAACCCCGCCGCGTGCCATGTCGTGCCGCTGGTCAGCGCTTTGCGTTCTAGCAGCACCACGTCGCGCCAGCCCAGTCTGGCCAGATGATAGGCGACCGAGCAGCCAATTATGCCGCCACCGATGATAACCACACGGGCCTGTTTGGGAATAGTCATCGTATACCTTCCGNTCTCAATTCGCTGGAACGGTCTTGTCATGNGGGCGGGTGCAAGTCCGGTCGATAAGGCACCCCAAGCGGGCCGATTGATCCGGCAACGTGATCTCGCTCATGCCCGTATTCTAGCGTTTTGGGCATCCCACAGGGGTTGATCTTTTTGCACCACAGCCCGATGCCGCTTGCCAAATATTTCGACCTCAAGNTCGGTGCCTGCCTCCGCCAGATCAGCTCGCACCATGCCCAACGCTATGCTGGCCTCAATACGGTACCCCCAGCCGCCCGACGTGGTTTCGCCAACCACTTTGCCGCCATGCCAAAGCGTTGACATATAGGGCGCGTCCGCGTCGCCTGCATCCACAATCAAGGTAACAAACCGCTTGGCAACACCAGCTTGTTTTTCCGCCAGCATGGCCGCTTTGCCCGGGAAGTCATGTGGTTTGTCCAGCTTCACAAACCGGTCCAACCCGCCTTCGAGCAGGGAATAGTCACTGGATAAATCGCCTTTCCAAGCACGGTAGCCTTTTTCCAGCCGCAACCGATCCAGCGCATACATGCCAAAGGGTTTGGCCCCCGCATCTGTCACCGCATCCCAGATTGCCGGGGCATCAGTAACATCGCAATGCACCTCCCAACCCAACTCTCCCGCGAACGACACCCGCAACAGGTAACACGGCTTGCCGGCCACCGATGCCTCTTGATAGGTCAACCAACCTTTGGCCAGATCAGCATCCGAAATCCCCGCCAAAATATCGCGGGATTTTGGCCCTGTGACCAACAGGCACTCCTTTTGGTCAGACAGGTCCGTCACGGTAATTCCATCTGGCGCCTGACGTGATAACAACTCGCCATCATGCCACTGCGCCGTGGCCGCCGTGATCATCCAGACCTCATTATCCGAGCGCGGGATCACCGACATTTCCGTCACAATCCGCCCGCGCGTGTCGCCAAAATAGGCTAAACCCACACGCCCAACCGATGGCAGCCGCGACGCCGTCAGCCGATCCAACCACTCGCGCGCGCCAGCCCCTGCTATAGTCAACCGCGTGAACCCCGAGATCGCCAGAATACCACATTCATCGCGCACCGCTTCACATTCTTCACGGATGCGCTGCTCCCACGGACCATCGCGCAGCCATGTTTGGGTCGCCTCATGCGAGGTGTCGTCGCCGGACTTGGCAAACCAAGTGGCCCGCTCCCAGCCATTATACGCCCCCATCACGCCGCCAGCCTCTAACAGGCGGGAATGCAGTGGCGAGATGCGTTTGTCCCGTGCGGCATCCCATTCATGGTGCGGGAAGTGCATGGCGTATTCATAGCCGTAAACTTCCATGCCCTTTTGGAGGCAGTAATCTTCATCCGCATACCCGGTGAACCGGCGTGGATCACAGGACCACATATCCCATTCGGTCATCCCCTCGGTGATCCATTCGGCCAGCACCTTGCCAGCGCCGCCAGCCTGCGCGATTCCAAAGGTAAAGACGCAGGCCTCAAACGCATTCGGAACGCCGGGCATCGGGCCAATCAATGGCAAACCGTCTGGGGTGTAGGGGATTGGNCCGTTGATCACCTTGTTGATGCCGGCAGTGCCCAGCAGCGGCACCCGCGCCATCGCGTCTTCAATATACCACTCCAACCGCTCCAGATCGTCAGGATACAGCTGGAACGAGAAATCTTCGGGCATCGGGTCAGACGGGTTCACCCAATGGGCTTTGCAATTGCGCTCGTATGGTCCCAGATTTAGCCCGTGTTTTTCCTGACGCAGATAATAGGAGCTGTCGACATCGCGCAGCAACGGCAGCTTGTCACCGCCCTCATTGCTCCATGCCTCTAGTTCGGGGATTTCGTCGGTCAGCATATACTGATGGCTCATCACCATCATCGGCACTTGGCGGCCACCATAGGGGCGGAACCATTCGCCAACCCGCTGGGCATAATATCCGGCGGCATTGACTACAAATTCGCAACGTATTTCACCTTTGTCGGTCTCGACCACCCAATCATCACCGTCACGGCGCACCCCTGTTGCGGGCGTAAAGCGCAAAATCTTTGCCCCCAGATCACGCGCGCCTTTGGCAAAGGCCTGCGTCATTTGGGACGGGTCAATATCGCCGTCATAAGGGTCATATAACGCCCCTGCCAAATCCTGGGTTTCAAGGAACGGATATCGCGGCTTGATTTCGTCCACACCCAGCATTTCAATATCCATGCCCTGATAGCGGCCCATGCCACAGGCGCGCTCAAATTCCTGCATCCGCTCTTTGGAATGCGCCAGCCGCACCGATCCAGTAACGTGATAGTTCATCGGGTAATCCACCGCTTCACCCAACCCGCGATACAGCTCGGTTGAATAGCGCTGCATGTTCATAATGGACCACGACGTGCTGAACGTCGGCACATTGCCCGCCGCGTGCCAAGTGCTGCCTGCGGTCAGCTCGTTTTTTTCCAGCAAAACGGTATCAGTCCATCCCGCTTTGGCCAAATGATACAAAGAGGACGCGCCAACCGCACCGCCTCCGATAATAACGACCCGCGCTGTGGTTGGGAAATCTGCCATGTTATTCACTCCTGCTGCTGTGGCAGATCATCGGCGATCAAATAGTAATCCCCTTTGTCTGCCACAAATAGGTGTTTTTCCAACGTGATCCCCGTCGGCCCATCCAGTGAGCCAAGACCGAACGATGTGGTATTCTCGGTATTCATTTTCCAAAACAGGAAGGCACCGCAATTGCCGCAGAACCCGCGCTTTGCAACGTCACTGGAAGCGTACCATTTCAACCCCTTATCCCGTGTGATCGCGAGGGCNGNGTCCGGCACATAAGCTGAGGACCANACATGGCCAGATTGCTTGCGACATTGGCTGCAATGACAAACCGACGCGCCCAAGGGTGCGCCTGTGATCTCATATTGAACTGCACCACAGTTGCAGGATCCCTTTAGCATCAGTCTCTTCCCAATTCCGGCACGCTGGTGCCACCCAAAATCACCCCGTAGGTGATGAACGCCACCGCCATCACACGACGAAACATCTTGTTAAACACTGCCCCCATGGCCGCACGCCCAAGACCCGCGCCAAGCGCTGAGTAGCCCGTGTAACTGAGGGCTGTGATCACCAGTGCTGTTGGCATAATCACCTGCATTTGCTGCCAGATCGGCACTTCCGGTTGCACAAACTGGCTAAAGGCGGCCAAATAACCCGCAACGCTTTTGATATTGATCGTGGCGATGGCCAAGGCTTTGGAATAGACGTGGCGGCCGGACACCTGCATCACCGCGACGGGCTTGTTGGAGCTTAACCAGCTTTTGATCCCCAAAAAGATCAATACAGCTGCACCAACCAGTTTAACCCAGAAAAACGCTGTTGGTGAGGCGATGATCAACGCCGTCACCCCCATCGCGGACAGCACCAGAAACAAACTGGCTTGGGTCAATATGGCCAACACGCCCCACAGCGCGNGCCGAAACCCCAGCGCCATTCCGTTGCTGATGCAGTTCACTGCATTCGGACCTGGTGTGGTGACAAAAACCACCCAAAACAGCGCAAACAAGGTCCATGCTTCAAACGACATCCAAATTCTCCTAATAAACCGGCGGTGCGATCACCCAGATCGCAACTGCGGGGGCGTCATAGGGATTGGCCCATAAAAACGTCTCGCCCCTGATGCGAAAACTNTCACCNGGATGGATGGTAAAGCGTTGCCCGCCAATCGACAGTTNTAACTGNCCCGAGATCAAATACCCCACCTCTTGGGTCGGGCGTGTCACAGGGATGGTGATTTCTGAATGCGGCTGGAATGTCGAATGCACCATTTCAAAATCATCGGTCAGATCGGGCGATAATAGTTCCTCGACCAATCCGGCAATGTTGGTTCCGATCTGGCGCCGCGAGCCTTTGCGCACCACATAGCCAGCTTCGTGGGCAGGGGCAGCGGCATGGGAAAACAGCATTGACACGGACACATCCAGTGCCGCCGCAATCAGGCGCAAATCGGTGACTGATGGTTCTGAAATGTCACGTTCAACCTGCGACAGCCAGCCAACAGAGCGTTCCAGCACCTGAGCCAGTTCAATCAACGTCAACCCGCGAGACTTGCGAATAGCCCGCAAATCGGCCCCAAGGGATTTGGTCTGTGTTGATGCGGTGTGTAACATGGTTTGAAATTATCCGTGAAATTTTCACCTATAATTTCATAGTTGCCCACAAAATTGATTCCACACAAGAAAAATCTTTTGCCCAGCGTCAGACCCTCAGGCCCGCCCAAACACCGCCGCGAGAATCAAGGCAAGCCCGTCCGCATCCCGTGCGTCAAACGCATCCNCCTGATTGCTNTCGATGTCAAATACACCCAATANCGCGCCTGTCCCATTGNAAACCGGCAAAACCAATTCGCTGCGGGTTGAGGACGCACAGGCGATGTGCCCGTCAAACGCCGCGACATCCGCCACCAGCTGCACTTGACCCGTGCGCGCCGCCGCCCCGCAAACACCGCGGGAAAACGGGATCACCAAACAGCCATGCCCGCCTTGGTAGGGGCCGATTTTTAGCACCTCACCCCCGACGTTGCGGTAAAATCCGGTCCAGTCAAACCGTGTGTCCGAATGATGCACCTCACAGGCTACCGTTGCCATCAAGGCAACCACATCACTCTCGCCTTCGGTCAGAGAGGCAATGACCTTGGCCATTGCCCCGTAATCAACCTGCATTAGACCAGTTCAATCGCAATCGCCGTGCCTTCGCCGCCACCAATGCAAATCGCTGCAACACCGCGTTTCAGCCCGCGTTTTTCCAAGGCATTCAACAACGTCACAATGATCCGTGTGCCGGACGCCCCAATGGGGTGACCCAACGCACAGGCCCCGCCGTTCACATTCACAATATCGCGCGAAATACCCATTTCATGCATAAAGACCATCGGCACCACGGCAAAGGCTTCGTTGATTTCCCACAGGTCCACATCCGCCACCGACCAACCGATGTTGGCCAGTAGTTTTTGTGCGGCTGGAACCGGCGCGGTGGTGAACCACCCTGGCGCTTGGGCGTGGCTGGCGTGGCCCAGAATGCGGGCCCGCACGTTTAGGCCTTGCTCTTTTGCTGCCTCTTCGGATGCCATCACCAACGCGGCTGCCCCGTCTGAAATCGACGAAGCGTTGGCCGCTGTCACGGTGCCATCTTTGCGAAAGGCCGGATGCAACTGCGGTATTTTTTCGGGTCGTGCCTTAGCGGGTTGCTCGTCTGTTGCAACCACGCTGTCGCCGCGGCGTGTTTTCAAAGTGACAGCGGCGATTTCACCGTCAAATGCGCCAGTTTCTTCGGCTGACAATGCGTTGGACAATGATTTCAGCGCATATTCGTCTTGCGCCTCACGGGTAAACTGGAATTTTTCGGCACAATCCTCGGCAAATGTGCCCATCAAGCGACCCTTGTCATAAGCGTCCTCCAACCCGTCTAAAAACATGCTGTCCTGAACGCTTTGATGACCGATCCGTGCACCATCGCGCATTTTTGGCAATAAATACGGGGCTTTGGTCATGCTTTCCATGCCACCCGCAACCATGACATCCGTGCCGCCCAGCGCGATCTGATCGAACGCCACCATTGCCGTTTTCATGCCCGATCCACACATCTTGTTCAGCGTGGTTGCAGGAACTTCTTCGCCCAAACCAGCCGCAAATCCGGCCTGACGTGCAGGGGCCTGACCCAAGCCGGCTGGCAACACACAGCCCATCAGGATTTCCTCGATCCGGTCAGGTTTTGCCCCTGCCCCCTCGATCGCGGCCCTAATCGCAGCCCCTCCCAGCACTGGGGCGTCAACATCAGCAAACACCCCCTGAAATCCACCCATTGGTGTGCGTGCAGCACCTGCGATGACGACGTTCTTCATGATTTTATCCTTAAATTATTTGACTTGCATACCGATTGGTAACAATTGCCCGCTACGTTCCCCCTAACGAACTACGACGGAGTGTAAGATGCAACTAGAAACCATCATACGAAACGACGCCTTGGTCGTCACTACCATGCAGCCGCGCATTGATGCAGCGGTCGCCATCCAGTTCAAGGATGAGATGAGTGACGCTTGCAACGACGGGCCCGCCCGCGTGGTTCTTGACCTTGGCAGTGTTGATTTTGTCGACAGCAGCGGCCTTGGTGCCATTGTTGCCACCATGAAACTGCTGGCCCCGGATCAAAAACTTGAGCTGGCAAGCCTTAGCGAAAATGTCGACAAGGTTTTCCGGCTGACCCGCATGGACAGCGTGTTTGCCATTCATCCCACCACAGATGCTGCATTTACTGACATTACCCATGCATCTTGACCTGATTACACCAACAAAATACCGAGCAAACGCAGTGCCAAACCAATCCCGACCTCATGACAAAAAAATACAACTCGCCATTCCAGGCACCAAACTGGCCGTACGAGATGGANTGGCTAATGCAATCGCTTCTTTGCGGTGTTTAAATTTGACCGATGAAGAATACGGCACAATCGAATTGGTGCTGGCCGAGGTTATGAATAACATTGTCGAACACGCCTATGCCAACACGCCCGATGGTATAATCAAGTTGGTTATCCAGCCGAAAGAACGCGGCCTATACTGCACATTCAGTGACACTGGTCAGCCGATGCCNGATGGTGCAGCCCCGTTGGGAAATTTGTCGTCCCTAAATTGCGGACTCGATGATCTGCCAGAGGGTGGATTTGGCTGGTTTCTGATTCGTGATCTTGCTCGGGATTTGGAATACACACGCAACTGCGGCAAAAACATACTCACCTTTCGAATCGCAACAGAGCTGCCGCATTTCTCTGCGTCATAAGGCAACTTTAATCACGCAGAACAAACTCGCGGGGCCGCGCAGCTACCTTTGCATTCGAATTCGCACAAACAAACCCGAAACAGGGATAATGCCCCAGAATTGCCCCAAACGCTCCTCACCTCGAACAGAATGCTAGGCAATATTGTAAGGGTAGCTGCATAGCTTCCCTCGGCGTCGTGTTTTATAGCCCCCACCCAGTTCACGACGCCGAGGATTACCCCCCTTAAATTCAAATTGGAATTGCGACGCAATCGGCCTAGGTTGTTGCGAACTCTTCAAGGGAGATACCTATGCGCGACTACCATCTACCGGGCCGTTCAGCCGTCTATGCAAGCAACGCAATGTGCGCCACATCGCACCCGTTGGCCGCAAAAGTCGCGGTTCAAATGCTGGAGGCCGGTGGTAATGCTGTAGATGCCGCCATCGCGGCGGCCGTTTTACTGGGCATTTGCGAGCCGCAAAGCACGGGTATCGGTGGGGATTGTTTCGTTCTGCTAAGTCCCGCAGGCTCTGACGATGTGATTGCCCTAAATGGCTCGGGCCGTGCGCCAGCTGGACTATCCGCCGAGAAAATTCGCAATGACGGCCATAAGACCATCCCGCTTGGCGGGGTGGAGGCGGTCACAATCCCCGGTGCAATCGATGCGTTCTGCCGCCTGTCCAAAGACTGGGGCAAACTGGGCCTGAAAGCCGCCCTTGCCCCCGCCATTCATTACGCCGAAACCGGTGTGCCTGCCGCGCCCCGTGTTGCGTTCGACTGGGCCGCCAACGCCAAACGCCTGCAAGGGGCTGCGCGTGAATTTTACCTGAACAACGGCAATCCTTTGTCCGCTGGCCAACTGTTTCGCGCTCCANAACAGGCCGANGTGCTGCGCCGCGTCGCGATGCAGGGCTACGACGGATTTTATGCAGGCGAGGTGGCCCAAGACATGGTTACATCCCTGCAAGCCATGGGTGGCAGCCACACGTTGGATGATTTCGCCGCCACCGCCTGCGAATACACCACCCCCGTTGCAGGGCTCTACAAAGGCTATGAGCTGGTTGAACACCCGCCAAACGGCCAAGGCGCAACCGCTATTTTGATGAACAATATCCTGTCGCGGTTCGACCTGCCCACAATGGATCCATTTGGAGCTGCGCGTGCCCACATTGAGGCCGAAGCCGCCAAGCTGGCCTATGACGCCCGCAACCGTTTCATTGCAGATGCGTCAACAACCACGCGGCTGGATCACATGTTGGCCGACGAAACTGCGGCAAAACTTGCCGCCCTGATCAACCCCAAACGCGCCATCGAGGCCCCCGCAAAACTGACCGAGACTGTGCACAAAGACACGGTCTATTTNACAATCGTCGACAAGGACCAGATGGCGGTNTCNCTGATCTATTCAACCTTTCACGCCTTTGGCTCCGGCCTTGCGTCCGANAAATTCGGGATATTGTTCCAAAACCGTGGTGCCGGCTTTAACCTGACAGCTGGCCATCCGAATGAGGCCGCAGGNGGCAAGCGCCCGATGCACACTATTATTCCAGGCATGTTGAAACAGGATGGCAAGGTCATCATGCCATTTGGTGTGATGGGCGGGGCGTATCAGCCCAATGGNCACACACGGTTTTTGACCAATATGGTTGATTTCGACCTGCACCCCCAAGCCGCGATTGATGCGCCGCGCAGCTTTGCCTTTGAGGGCGAAATGTCTGTAGAGCGTGGGTATACTGATGCGGTGCGACAGGAATTAGCCGATATGGGGCACAATGTTATNNTCCCNGCGGGCGCAATCGGCGGGGCGCAAGCGATCCGGATTGACCATAAAGACGGCGTCTTGATCGGCGCGTCTGACCCACGCAAAGATGGCTGTGCCTTGGGGTATTAACCGAGGCGGGATTTAGCGAAAAAGCCAAAAGGCTTGACGGGCAGCGCAGCTTATACTGGATGCGTCTAGTTCAACTGAAACTGAAGTGGATACTGGCCATCCTCAAAATCGCCGAACAAGTCGGTCAAATCTGGGTGGCTGATCGGTTCGCCTGTATAATCAGCAACAAGGTTTTGCTCAGACACATAAGCCACGTAATAGCTTTGGTCATTTTCCGCCAATAGGTGGTAAAATGGCTGGTCTTTGTTGGGGCGCACTTCCTCGGGAATGGCCTCATACCAATCCTCGGTATTGGCAAACATTGCGTCCACATCGAACACCACACCCCGAAAAGGATGCTTGCGATGGCGCACAACTTGCCCCAAGTGGTATTTCGCGTGTGATTTTAACATTGCCAATTGGCCCCCATGTATTGTTATTAATACCAAAATCAGTGTTTTGTCCATGCGATTTGACACAAAATAAGGAAACAGTTTGTGAACCTATTTCTAACAGTGCTCGAAATCGTAACGCCAGTTTTCCTGTTGGGGGCAATCGGATTTATCTGGGTCAGGATGGGGTTTGAATACCAGGTGGAGTTCGTCACCCGTCTGGCAATGACCTTGGCGGTGCCCTGCCTGATCTTCACATCCCTGATGCGCACCCAGATTGACCCCGCCGCGCTGGCCACCCTGTCATTAGCAGCACTTGCCGCTTACGGCGCTGTCTCGTTGACCTCGTATCTGATGCTGCAAATCGGCGGGTTGGAGCACCGCACCTACCTTGCCCCTGTCATATTCGGCAACACCGGAAATCTGGGCTTGCCGCTGGCATTATTTGCCTTTGGCGAGGTCGGATTGGGCTATGCGGTTGTGGTATTCGCAATCATGGCGATTTTGTCATTCACCTTCGGGGTCTGGTTGGTCTCGGGCGGCGGTTCGCCGTTAAAGGCCCTAAAAGAGCCGATTGTCGCCTCGACCCTGCTTGGCGCGTTATTCATGTGGATGGGCTGGGAAACCCCCAAACCCCTCACCAACACGCTGGAATTGATCGGACAGATGGCGATTCCGATTATGCTGATAACATTGGGGGTTGCCGTTGCCCGCCTGAAGCCGGGGCGCATGGGGCGAGCGGTTTGGTTGTCACTGGCGAAAGTGGTGATTTGCATCGGGGCAGCCTGGAGCATCGGGCTTTGGTTGGCGTTGCCGCCAATCCCGTTTGCGGTGCTGGTGTTGCAAGTTTCGACCCCTGTGGCTGTGACATCCTACATGCTGGCCGAAAAATACGGCGCGGATTCGGACGCTGTAGCGGGGCTTGTGGTGGTTTCCACGGTACTTGCCGTCCTCACAATCCCGCTAACATTGGCGTTTCTGTTGTAACAGAGCAATTTCACGTTTTACCGCATTAAAAAATGGGCTATGCTGACCCCAATAATAAAACAAAAGCGAGAGGCATATGAGCAGACTTCTTCGCGCAACAGTATTGACGATTCTTGTGGCCTCTTGTGGGGGCGGTGGTAACTATTCCGCGCCGCGCAATCTGGATGACGCCTGTAGTATCCTAAATCAGCGCCCGACCTTCCTAAAAGCAATGCGCAAATCCGAACGCCGCTGGGGTATTCCCGTGCATGTGCAAATGGCGACCATCTATCAGGAAAGCAAATTCGTCGGCAACGCCCGCACTCCGTTTCGCTATATTCTTGGGGTCATTCCGATGGGTCGCCAATCGTCTGCTTATGGCTATTCTCAGGCGCTGGATGCAACGTGGAAGGAATATAAAGCTGGGCCAGGCCGGGCCGGCGCCAAACGCGACGACATTGGTGACGCCACCGATTTCATGGGCTGGTATATGGCACAATCGAACGAGCGCCTCGGCATTGCCAAGACCGATGCCCGCAATCAATATTTAGCCTATCACGACGGGCGCTCTGGGTATGCACGCGGCAGCTATAACCACAAACCATGGCTGGTCAGGATAGCAAGCGAACTTGGCGAACGTTCAAACACATACCGCAGTCAGTTGCAGGCCTGTGGCAAATCCTAACCTCANGAGCTAGAACCCGCGGGCTTCGGCCTCGCGGTCAACACTGAACAGACGCTGGCTCAACGCCATGCCTTTGGTCAACTCATTCAGCGTCAGCGTGGTTTCCCCGCCAGTATCATTCACAATCACCCATTGGCGCAATTCCACCGGGTTCGACGTGAACATCATACGGATTTTGCCATACTCGGGGTGTTTTGGATCTTGGGCCACCACGGTTGTGATTTTGCCGTCCGACGTATGGCCAACCACCATTTTGGCAGCGGCCAAATTGACGTTCTTTTGCAAAACGATGCTCAGCGGTGTGCGTTTCAGCGGGTATTGTTCCGGCGGCTGGTTGGATTTGCCGTCAAAGATCGCGACCGTGCCACCTGCAGCCAAAACAACGCTTTTGTCGGGCGGGTTATATTCAAACCGAATGCGGCCCGGGCGCTTGATATAGATGGTTCCGGTCGAAATTGTCCCGTCCCCGTTGATCTGGGTAAACCCGCCTTTGGCCGTGGAGAACTTGTTCAAATAGTTTGAAATCTTGTTCAACGACAGCTTTTCAGCCGATACAGGCAGGGCGAGGACAACCCACAAAAGGGGCATGATCAATACGCGTAAATGTTTCATGCGTCCTATTTAACCATCAGTCAGGGGTTTTCCACCCCTAACTCACGCCTTCGTGAAAACGAGCAAATCAATGCTGCTCGGGGATCAGAATTTCACGCTTGCCGACATGGTTGGCTGCGCTGACAAGGCCCGCATCTTCCATTTGCTCGACAAGGCGTGCGGCTTTGTTATAGCCGATCGCCAGTTTGCGCTGGATATAGCTGGTCGAGCATTTGCGATCTTTGACCACAATCGCCACCGCCGTGTCGTATAGCGCATCCTCCCCATCGGTATTCCCGCCTAGGCCCAGCACCTGATCTATACTGCTTTCGGTTTCGCCATCCGGCCCGTCAACCACACCTGAAATATATTCGGGCGTACCAAAGCTCTTCAGATGGTTGACGATTTCCTCAACCTCTTCGTCACTGACAAACGGGCCGTGAACACGGGTTATTTTGGCACCACCGGCCATATACAACATATCGCCCATACCCAGCAGCTGCTCGGCACCCTGTTCACCCAGAATGGTACGGCTGTCGATTTTGCTGGTGACCTGAAATGAAATCCGTGTCGGGAAGTTGGCTTTGATCGTACCGGTGATCACATCCACTGACGGGCGCTGTGTGGCCATGATCAGGTGAATGCCCGAGGCCCGCGCCATTTGCGCAAGACGTTGGATGCAGGCCTCGATTTCCTTACCCGCGACCATCATCAGGTCGGCCATCTCGTCAACCACCACCACGATGTATGGAATGGTTTCGGGGGCAAATTCTTCGGTCTCGAAAATCGGATCACCCGTTTCATCGTCGAACCCGGTCTGCACGGTGCGGCTGAACATCTCATTGGCGGCTTGGGCGGCGCGCACACGACTGTTATAGCCTTCGATGTTACGAACCCCCATTTTCGACATCTTGCGATAGCGCTCTTCCATCTCGCCGACGGTCCATTTCAACGCAACAACAGCTTTTTTCGGGTCNGTCACAACAGGGGACAACAAATGCGGGATGCCGTCATAAACCGACAGTTCCAGCATTTTGGGGTCAATCATAATCATCCGGCATTCATCTGGTGTCAGCTTATAAAGCAGGCTCAGGATCATGGTATTGATCGCCACCGATTTACCCGAACCCGTGGTCCCCGCAATCAAAAGATGCGGCATCTTTGCCAGATTAGCGATGACCGGATCGCCGCCAATATCTTTGCCCAAAGCAAGCGGCAGACGCAGATTGCTATCGCCAAAATCACGGGCCGACAGGATCTCGCGCAGCATCACCTTCTCGCGGTGTTCATTGGGCAGCTCGATACCGATAACCGAGCGGCCAGGCACCGTTGAGACACGCGCCGACAGCGCCGACATCGAACGCGCAATATCATCGGCCAAACCGATGACACGGCTGGCTTTCAAACCGGGGGCTGGCTCCAATTCATACATCGTCACCACAGGGCCAGGACGCACGCTGACGATATCACCTTTGACGCCGTAATCATCCAGCACAGTTTCCAACATCCGCGCGTTTTGCTCCAGCGATTCATCCGACAGCTGGTGGCGCTGGATTTCGGCGTGGTTTTCCAGCAGCGACAGCGGCGGGTGCTCATAAGCCGAATGATTGTCTTCAAATTGCAACGTCGGTTGCGCCTCAGCGCGGGCTTGACGCGACACGGGTGTGGCTTTGCGTGTGTTGTGCTGCACCACGGCTTTGGGCACTTGGGTCACTTGCACCACGGGGGCGGCTTTGACGGTTGGCTCGTACATCATCGGGCCTGGTGCCTGCTCGGCAACAGGTTCCGCCTGCAACTGTGCCCCCATCGGTGGCTCGGTGTTCAAAATCAATGGCTGTGGGCCATTGCGCCGTGTCACTTGTGGCTCGGCCCGTGCTGCGGTCAAGGTCGGCACTTGGCGAACACGTTGTTTAATCGCATCCGAAATCCGCGCCTTAATGCGCTCCTCGCCGATCTCCTCAATCACATCGGGGGCCAGCATTGGCTCAATCAACTCAGGTTCCGGATCGGGACCGCGTTTCATCAATGAAGCTAGCAAACCCTGTTTGACGGGCTGCTCGGGCTGCACATACTCTTGCTCGTAGACAGGTGCTGGGCCACCAACTGGCGGTTCTGCCCGCACAATCGCCGCAGGGCGGTGCACCGGATCAGGCACGGCCGCATAGGCAGCGGCCTCGGCAGCTGCATCTTCGGCCTCACCGCGCAGGCGCTCTTTGCGCGCTGCGTGTTTTTCCTGTGCAACGCGCGTCGCAACCGCAGCCCCACGCGCAGATTTGCCCATCACGGTCATGATACCCGCATAGGTCATCACAATTCCAACCACCAAGAACCGCGCAAAGCGTTTCAAGCCCGGCATNGTAAAGCCCAACACAAACAAGGACATAGAAAACATCAGNACGCCCATCAAAAGCGCTANAATCTTTAACCCAAAGGCCGCACTGACCGGCACCATGCCCAACANCGCACCCAAAACCATATCGCCAAACAAACCGCCCAGACCAAAGCTGTGAATCCATCCAGCGGACGGAACATGGGTCGAAGCATAAACAGACAGCAGCGCAATCGAAATCGGCGCGAAAATCAGACGGCCAAGTGCACGTTCAGTGCCGTTATGGGTGGCAAATCGTGCGCCCCACACCAACAAGATAATCGCAATCGCCCATGACCCCCAGCCAACAATCACGAACAAAGGCGCCGCAATCGAGGCACCCATCCGGCCCAGCCAGTTTTGCACAGGCGCTTGGGACGCGGCCAGCCAGTTCGGGTCTGACGGTGTATACGACGCCAGCATCATCGCCACCAGAATGCCCAGCACAACCATGCCAATGCCAATCAGTTCTTTNCTGCGCCGCTCAATCGCCGCCTGCAATTTGGAATCCAATAATGGGTCGCGTTGTTTTGCGGTATAAGATGCCATATCAGCCTCGTCCTTAACTATATAAACAGCGTTTCAGGCGTGTCAGCCCGTGTCGCATTTCTATTTTTGGGGCCACCATCGCCACACGAATGTAGCAATGGCCCGGGTTTTTTCCGTCTACATCGCGGCTCAGATAAGCCCCGGGCAAAACCCGAACGCCCGTCTCTTTCCAAACCTTCAGCGCCGCTACTTCGCCATCAGCGACCGGCAGCCACAGGAAAAATCCTGCTTTGGGGCTGACGTAGCCCTCCACATCGCCGAAAATCTCNTCAGCTATGTCAAATTTTTCGCGATACAACGCGCGGTTCTTTTCCACATGGACCTCGTCAGCCCAGACTTTCTCTGCCACCCGCTGCAATGGCAACGGCAAGGGAGCGCCGGAAAAATCGCGCAGCTGTTTGATCCTCGCAATCGATTTTGGCCCGCCTGCCACAAACCCCGACCGTAAACCCGGCAAGTTCGAGCGCTTGGACAGTGAGTGAAAAATTATCACCCGTTCAGGGTCTGCCCCCATATCGCGAGCCACCTCAAGTGCGCCAACCGGTGGCGTATCGCGGTAAATCTCGCTGTAGCACTCATCGGCAAAAATCTGGAAATCGTGCTTTTCGGCCAGCGCGATCAGCCTGCGCCAATACTCGGCCGATGCCACAGCCCCCTGCGGGTTGGACGGCGAGCAAATATAGGCAATCGCCGTGCGGTTCAACACATCCTCAGACAGGCTTGCGTAATCGGGCATGAACCCTGTGTCGGCGTTTGCTGCGACGTAGACCGGCTCGGCCCCGACCGAGAGCGCTGCCACAGCATAAACTTGATAAAACGGGTTCGGCGTCAGAACGATTGGCACCTGCCCGCCTTTGGTCTCGGGGCATAGCGCCATTGCCGCGTTGTACAACCCCTCGCGGGTGCCGTTCACAACCGAAATCTCGGTCGCCGCGTCCATCACCACGCCGAACCTCCGCTTGATCCACGCCGCAATCGAGGACAGTAATTCAGGCGTGCCCGCATTTGGCGGGTATTTGCGAAACTCATGGTTATGTTTGGCAATGATCTCCAGAATCCAGTCCGGGAAATCATGTTGTGGTTCGCCAACCGTCATATGGACCACATCGCCACCCGCCGCATGCACGTCGAGAAGACCGCGCAGACGCGGAAAAGCATACTCAGGAAGGTCCGAAAACCGCTCAGGAAAAGTCATATCTGCCTCAAATGTCGGAGTCATTGCGCCCCGTTTGAGATGAATCTAGACCAGTCCTTGGCTTGGGTCCAGAAAAACCCAAGGAAAATATGTAGTTGGGTCGTGCAGTTGTGGCATTTAGGCCAATGCGGCCTCGGCAGCAGCGCCAAGGCGCAACAGGCGTTCTTCGCTCATTGGGGGGGTGAGGAACATGATACCACAAGATGCAGTGCCCGTCGGCAGTGACAGCCCCGCTGACCCCATCAAATTTCCGATCCGCGTATTGCGCAATGCATGCAGGTTTTCGGTGATATAATAGTCGTGATCAATCGCCAAACGGTGCTGGTTGGGCGGCAAGATTTGCGATGTGGGCATGATAACCGCATCATATCCAGCCACGCGGGCGTGATAAGCCTCGCGTAATTTTCGCAACGTCATCCAACCCTCAACAAACTCGACCCCCGAAAATGTAGCACCCGCCCGAAACCGTTCCAGAATTTCGCTAAACATCTTGTCGGGCGCTGCCTCGATTTCCTTGTGCCACTGCGCATAAGCCTCTGTTGTGTATAACACCGCCGACAGTTCCAGCGCTTGCGTCACTTCGGGCGCATCCCCGTCTTCAACGATGGCCCCCGCTGCCTTTAGCTTTTCAACTGCCGCCATGAACCCCGCCATAGGTTCATCACGAACACCTTGCATCGCTTCGGTTTGCAAAATCATCAACCGCTTACCCTGCAACGTAGCACCTGCCAAATCTGCTGATTTACCCCCCTCAAGGGCGGCCAGCATCAGGGCAGCATCCTCGACCGTGCGGCACAGTGGGCCGACTGTGTCAAAGCTCTCGCACAGGGGCACAACACCCTTTAGTGACAAGCGACCCGAGGTGGTTTTCAACCCGACCAGATTATTCCATGCCGACGGGATACGCACCGATCCGCCGGTGTCAGACCCGATCCCGCAAGCCGCCAAATCAAACGCCACCGAAGTCGCCGCCCCCGAAGACGAGCCACCCGAAACCGCCTCTGGGTCGTTCACGCTGGGCGGGCTTTCGGTCGTTGGATTGTACCCAAGCCCCGAAAACGCCAGCTCCGACATGTGGGTTTTGCCCAAACACACCAAACCAGCTTCGGTTGCGTTTTTCAGCACCTCAGCGTCTTCATCCGGCACGCGGCCCTTCAATAAATCGGACCCCGCTTCGGTCGCCACACCCGCCGTGTCGAACAGATCTTTCCACGACACCGGCACCCCGTCCAACACCCCGCGGCGTGCGCCATCCTTGGCCCGCTTGGCCGCGGCCGTGGCCTCTGCCAAGGCACGCGCCTCGGTAAGACGCGCGTAAATACGGTGCTGCAATGGATGCGCCTTGATCGCGTCCAGATAGGTCTGCGCCAATGCCACAGGGTCAATCTGTCCCGCGCCAATCCCGCGCCCCAAATCAGCCGCACTCATTTTCAACCATTTCTGTGACATCCCAATCTCCCCGACGTTTATTTGAACGCTAACGGGGAAGCCGCGCATGGACAATCCCGAAAGCCACGCCATATTAACNGGTATGGAATTCGACTCAGACATTTTAATCATCGGCGGCGGGTTGAACGGGCCTGCCTTGGCGCTGGCCTTGGCGGATGGCGGCCTGACCGTCACCATCATCGACGCCCTGCCCAACGATGCACGTGGTGACGAGGGCTTTGACGGGCGCGGCTATGCNTTGGCACTGGCCTCGCAACGCCTGCTGGCCGCGGTTGGGGTCTGGAATGACGTGGTCGCCCACAGCCAGCCAATCCATGAGGTGAAAATTACCGATGGGCGCGCCGGTGAAGGGTCCTCAAATTGGATGCTGCATTTCAACAGTGACGAATTGGCCGAGGGGCCGATGGGGTATATGGTCGAAGACCGCCATCTTTATCGGGCCTTTCAGGCGGCGCTGGCACGCCACCCGCTGATTACCCAGATCAACGGCGAAACCGTGGTCAGCCAGACCACAGGTGTNGCACATGCCAGCGTGCAAACCGCCANTGGCAAGGTCCTGACGGGGCGCATTGTGGTTGGCTCGGACGGGCGCAAAAGCGGCACCGCCGCGCGGGCCGGCATCAAGCGGCGAGGCCATGACTATAACCAAACCGCACTGGTTTGCGCCATTGAGCATGACCTGCCGCACGGTGGCATCGCGCACCAGTTCTTCATGCCACCCGGACCGCTTGCCATCTTGCCACTTACCGGCAACCGCGCCTCGATTGTCTGGAGCGAAGAAACAGCCGAGGCCGCACGGATCAATGCGCTGTCTAATGAGGACTACCTCGCCTATCTGCGGCCCCGCTTTGGCAGTTTCCTTGGCGAAATCAGGCTGGCAGGCGCGCGGTTCACCTATCCGTTGAACCTGACACTGGCCACCAGCTTTGTCGCGCCGCGCCTGGCGCTGATTGGCGATGCGGCTCACGGGGTGCATCCGATTGCGGGCCAAGGGCTGAACCTTGGATTGCGCGATGTCGGGGCATTGGCCGAGGTTTTGATCATGGCCAAAAGGCGCGGGGAAGACATTGGAGCTGTGGATGTTCTGGAGCGGTATCAAGCGTGGCGAGAGTTTGACACCACCACATTGGCAATCGCCACCGATGGGTTTAACAAGCTGTTTTCAAATGATAATTCAATTTTACGCGCGGGTCGCGACATTGGACTTGGCATCGTCAACGCCTTGCCATCNTTGCGGCAACGNTTCATCCGCGAGGCAGCAGGGCTGACAGGCGATGTGCCGAAACTATTGCAGGGTCGGCAGATTTANCCGACCGGATCAGTCCAGTTTGCGCGCTTCATCAACCAGCATCACCGGAATCCCGTCGCGGATCGGGAATGCCAAATGCGCGGTTTTTGATACCAATTCTTGCGCCACGGCATCATAGCTCAGACGCGTATGCGTCACCGGACAGACCATCGCCTCCAGCATCTTGGCATCAAATTTAACAGCATCACTCATTGCATCACCCCTCCCCCGTCACCGCGTCGCAGTGCAAATTCCATTAATGTCACCAAGATTTCCCGCCGTGTCGCAAGCGTAGTTGCCTCCAGCAGCGCTTGTTTATCCTCTGGCGAAAATGGTGCCATCATCGACAGCGAATTCACCAACATTTCGGTCTCGGCCTTGTTTAGGTTTTCCCAATCCGTGTCCAGTTCTTCAACTTCAAAGAACCGCTCCAAGAGCGCCAAAAACCCGTCCCGATCAAAGCCGGTATCATGCTCGGCCCCAGCCAGATCACGCTGAAATTCCTGCCAGTCGATCTTGGCCTGTAAATAGGGCACGAACCCCTCGACTTTGTTGATAAACCGGAACCGCGACACGCCGGTCAGAGAAATCATATACCGTCCGTCATCGGTTTCGATAAAACTGCTGACGCGCCCCGCACAACCCACCGTATGCAGCAGCCCCTCGGGATCTTTGTCCATTGGCTGGATCATTCCAATCAACCGCTCCCGGGTCTTCAACACATCCTCGAACATCGCCAGATATCGCGGCTCGAATATATTCAGTGGCAACCGTGCACGCGGCAAAACGATCGCCCCCGACAGCGGGAACAGCGGCAGTAAATCTGGTAAATTAGCAGCAGGGATCATGGCCTCGCTCGCGTTACACGAAAATCATCGACGTCAGTTTACGTCGCCCGTTCAGCACAATCGGATCTTCTGGTTTTAGCGCATCAAACACAGTGAACAACTGCTTCTTGGCCGCCCCATCATTCCACTCGCGATCTCGGCGAAACAGCTCCAGAAGCTCATTCACCGCCGCCTCGGCATCACCCGATGCATGCAGCGCTGTCGCCAAATCCAATCGCGCCTGATGGTTATCCGCATCCGCATCAACTGCTGCGCGAAGCTCAGCCACCGGCCCGGCATCGGCAGCCTGTTTTGCCAGTTCAATCTGCGCATGCGCCGTGTCCAACTCGGGCGTTTCGGAAATTTCGGCAGGTGCGCCGTTTAGCGTGGCTTCGGCCTGTTCCAGATCGTCCAGCGCCAGATAGGACCGGATCAACCCGCCATAGGCCGCCGCATTTACGGCATCCTCTTCCAGAATAGCCGCAAATGTTTCTTTGGCGTCTTCCGCCTCGCCGTCCGCCAGCATCGCCTCGGCCGCCTCGATGGCATCGGCCAGCCCGCCGTCCCCTTCAGGGCCCAACAGCGCTACCTTGTCGACGAAGGTCTTGATTTCTGACGGCGGCACAGCCCCCTGAAACCCGTCCACGGGTTTGCCATCGACAAAGGCATAGACCGTCGGAATCGACTTGATTTGCAATTGCGACGCGATCTGCTGGTTCTCGTCGATGTTGACCTTAACCATCCGCACCTTGCCGCCCGCGGCCTTCACTTCGGCCTCGAGCGCTGGCCCCAATGTTTTGCACGGCCCACACCATGGTGCCCAGAAATCAACGATCACCGGCACCTCTTTGCTGGTTTCGACCACATCGGCCATAAAAGTGGCTTCGGAGGTGTCTTTGATCAGATCGGCGGTGGCAGCGGCGGCATCATTGCCTTGTCCCAGTTCAAGCATGTCTAAATTCCATCAATTTGTTTGGTTACAACCTATATGTGGGTTCTTGGTGCAAAACCCAAGAGGCAACTTAGAGATCAAATGTCGCAAACAACGGCGCGTGGTCGCTGGGTTTCTCCCAACCGCGCACTTCACGGGCTACTCGGCTGGAATGACCCGCGCCGGCAATATCCGCAGTCGCCCAGACGTGATCCAGCCGCCGCCCCTTGTCGGCGACATCCCAATCACGGGCACGATAAGACCACCAACTGTATAACTTGCCGTCGGGAATATCGGCGCGGGTCACGTCCACCCAGTTGCCCGCGTCCTGAACCTCGGCCAGCGCCTCGACCTCAATCGGTGTGTGGGAAACCACCTTTAGCAACTTCTTGTGATCCCAAACGTCATCTTCTCGCGGGGCGATATTCAAGTCCCCTACCAAAATGGAGCGGGCGGGCGCATTGGCGCGAAAATCGTCCCGCATGTCGGATAGGTAATCCAGCTTTTGACCAAATTTTTCGTTGATCTCGCGGTTGGGTTTATCCCCACCCGCCGGCACATAGTGGTTGTGAATGGTCACCCCGTTGTCCAGCTGTGCGGCCACATGGCGCGCATGACCCAGATTTGCGAAATCGTGGCGCGCGACCTCTTTGATCGGCATTCGCGACAGGATCATCACACCATTATAGCCCTTTTGTCCGCTGGCCACCATGTGGGTATAGCCAAGGGCGGCAAAGCCTTCGGTGGGGATTTTATCAACGGGTGATTTGCATTCTTGCAAGCACAACACGTCCGGTGCCTCATCGCGCAGCAATTTCAAAACAATAGGCTCGCGCAGGCGAACCGAGTTGATATTCCATGTGCAAAGGGTGAATGACATTTTTGGGCGCTCCAGTTTGACTTTCCCCTACATTAGTCAGACGGTGCCCCATTGACCATCCGATAAGAGGCGCAAAGTTGATGTTACTGACGGCAAACCGGAACTATCGCTTGTTGTTCACCGCCAGTGCCGTGTCCAATCTGGGCGATGGCATCTCGGCGCTGGCGTTTCCGTGGCTGGCCACGCTGATTACCCGTGATCCAGTGCTGATCGCACTGGTCGCTGCGGCCACGCGGCTGCCGTGGTTTTTGTTTGCGATCCCTGCGGGCGTGATCACCGATCGCGTCAATCGCCAGCGCCTGATGGTGCAGGCCGATATCTTGCGCTTGCTGTTGACGCTTGGCGTGGTCGGATTGATCCTGTCCGGCCCCGCTTTGCCGCTGCCCGAAAATGCGGATCAGGCATTCATCCTGATCCTCGGCCTTTGCGCCGCCGCTTTCCTGCTTGGCTCTGCCGAAGTGATCCGCGACAACGCCGCCCAAACCGCCCTACCCTCGATTGTGGACAAGGCGGATCTAGAAACCGCCAACGGCCAGATGTGGAGCGTTGAGCAAATCATGGGCCAATTCGTCGGCCCCCCATTGGCGGGCCTTCTCATCGCCTTCGCGGTGCCGCTGCCCTTTGCGGTTGATGCTGTGACCTTCGCCATCGCCGCGTGGTGTGTCTGGTTGATCGCCATGCCCGCCCGCACTGCGGCCCGCCTCCCCACCGGATTCTGGCCGCAAATGCGCGAGGGGATCGCATGGATTTACGCCCACAAACTGATCCTGCGTCTAGCCATCATGCTGGGGGTGTTGAACATGCTGCACATGATCACCCTAACGGTGCTGGTGCTGTTCAGTCAGGAAATTCTGGGCCTTGGTGCCGCGGGCTTTGGCATTTTGCTAACCGCCGAGGCCGCTGGCGGTGTTTTGGGCGGGCTAGTTGCGCCGCGCGTCATTGCACGGATTGGCGCGAACGCGAGCCTGAAAATCGCGCTGGGAATATTCCCGCTGCAATATCTGGTGATTGCCCTGACCACGAATGCCTATGTGGTTGCCGCCGCCCTGTTCATAGGCATGCTGGCCGCCATGCTGTGGAACGTGGTCACAGTATCCCTGCGTCAACGCTTGATCCCCGATGATCTGCTGGGCCGCGTTAACAGCATTTACCGCTTCTTTGGCTGGGGAACCATGCCGATCGGTGCGCTGATTGGTGGAGGTTTGGTGGCCGTGTTTGAACCTGACCTAGGGCGTCAAACCGCCCTGAGACTGCCGTTTTTGGTCGGCGGGTTGGGGGCGGTGGTGCTATTTATCTATGGGCTGGCGCGACTTAAATTAAATTAGCAATCCAACCTTGATGCTACTTAACGCGATGGCCCTAAATTTTACTAAGGTCGGCTATGCGAACAAAGCTACCGGTGGACGATATCTCAAAATTGGCATAAAAATGAGATCAATCCGTAGGATGTCTGGAAGAGCGACCTAATTATGCGCGATAAATTCAAGTGTAGCCTTCGCCAATTCTTTGCCTACGTCCTCTTGCAAGAAATGCCCAGCATTTGGCAAAACATTGTGCTCGTGACCCGATGCACCTGGGATCAACTTTTGGAACACCTTTTCCACCCCGGCCATGATTTTATCATCAGCACCGAAGATGGTCAGAAAAGGGATGTCCAAACCTCGCAAGGTTTCCCAAGCGGCGCGATTGGGAGCTGAGGCCGGATTGTCCGGAGTGTCAGGTACCAGTATCGGAAATTGGCGTGCGCCCGCCTGAAAGTTTGCGGCGGGGAAGGGAGCATTGTAAGCGTCGGCCTCTAACGCTGTGATTTTAGACACGGTCCCACCATAGACTATGCGCCCAGCATTAAATTCAGGCACAGATTGCGAAAAGTCCCTCCACGAGTGAAACGCAGCGCTCATCGGTTGATCACCGGTTGGAAGGGCTGTGTTAGCCACCACAACGCGGGCAAACCGCTCCGGCATACTTGCCACGAGGCGCAAACCGATCAAACCGCCCCAATCCTGGCAGACCAGTGTGATGCCCTTTAGATCGATTTTTTGGAGCCATTCGGTCATCCAATCGACATGGCGCTGATAGGTGTAATCCGACCGTTCTGTTGGTTTGTCAGACCGCCCAAATCCAATCAAATCGGGTGTCAAAACCCTTTGGCCAGCGTTAGCAAAGATTGGAATCATATGACGATAGAGATAACACCATGTTGGCTCTCCGTGCATGAGCAATACTGGCGCTGCATCGGACGGACCTTCGTCCAAATAGTGCATACGCAGATGCCCACCTTCGGTGTCGTCTAGCTCAAGGTAATTTGGACTGAAGTCAAAATCCTGTAAGCTTGCAAAGCGTTCATCAGGTGTGCGCAGGAACTTCATTGTGCTACCCTCAAATAATAGAGTGTGCCGATCACATATCTTACCTAAAGAAATGTCGATGGACCAGCCTTTTCTAAAGTACGGTCTCGGTCGATAAGGGCTCACAGCAGCCATTCCCCAAAAAAAGACCCGGCACAAAGGCCGGGTCAGTCCAACAGGGAGGTATATGTCATAACCCCGACATACAGGGGAACTCTGTCGTCTTGTATATCACGCAATGGTTAATTTTGCGTATCACGCCACCAATCTATACCCCCCNGATTCGGTCACAAGAAGGCGGGCATTTGACGGATCTGGTTCNATTTTTTGACGAAGACGGTAAATATGTGTCTCTAATGTGTGCGTGGTCACCCCCGCATTATAACCCCAAACCTCGTGCANCAGCACATCGCGGGCCACCACGCCCTCGGTGGCGCGGTATAGAAACTTCAGGATNTTTGTCTCTTTTTCCGTCAGACGTATTTTACGCTCGTCCTCGGTGATNANCATCTTCATCGCNGGTTTGAACGTGTACGGCCCCAGCGTGAAAACCGCATCCTCNGANTGCTCGTGCTGACGCAATTGGGCNCGGATACGGGCCAGTAACACGGGGAACTTGAACGGCTTGGTCACGTAATCATTGGCGCCCGCATCCAGCCCCAAAATAGTATCGGCATCACTGTCATGGCCGGTCAACATCAGCACAGGGCACTTCACCCCCTGTTTGCGCATCAATCGGCACAGCTCGCGCCCGTCCGTGTCGGGCAAGCCAACATCCAAAATGACCAGATCATACAGTGCCTCTTTGGCGCGCTCCATCGCCTCCGAGCCGTTTCCGGCTTCAAAGACATCGAAATCCTCGGTGGTTACCAGTTGCTCGGATAAGGCTTCGCGCAGGTCATCATCATCGTCAACCAATAGAATCTTTTTAACGTTGCTGCTCATCAAACCGCTCCTTGCGCTTGTCGTTACCCTATATCTGTGCCTGATCACGGGCTTCAACAAGGCCTTAAGCGATATTTCTAACGCATTCGTGTTCAATCTCACGTATCCGTGTCGTGTCAGGGCGATATGTTTCATATTTGTGCAAAAGACGTTACATGATCCGCAGGTACTGTAACACGGAGACGAGACATGGCCCTTAGCCCCGCCGATCTGGTCCTGACCAAACAGGGTGTCCGGTTTCAGAACCGCCTGATCCCCTGTTCGATCGGGCGTGGGGGTATATCGACCAACAAGCGCGAGGGTGACGGCGCAACACCTGTCGGCCGCCACCGGATCGAGGGGCTGTATTTTCGCCCCGACCGTATGCGCCCCCCCGCCGTTTGGGCTGTGCCAATCCTGCCACGGGATTTGTGGTCTGATGATGTGGCTGATCCGGCCTACAACCATCTGGTGCGCGCCCCCCATGCCTATAGCCATGAGCATATGCGCCGCGCTGATCCCCTATACGATATGGTGCTGATCACCGGCTGGAACTGGCCCACCGCCACCCCGCACAAAGGCTCGGCCATATTCCTGCATGTCTGGCGTAAACCACATCATCCGACCGAGGGATGCGTGGCGTTTTCCAAACCTGATCTGTTCTGGATCATTCAGCGGTTGACCCCGCGAAGCAGCCTGATCGTGCCTCAACCGTAGTCCCGCGCCCCAAAAATCGCCGAGCCAACCCGCACATGGCTGGCCCCCATTGCCACAGCCCGCTCAAAATCACCGCTCATGCCCATGGATAGACCGGCGACACCATTTCGCGCGGCAATCTTGCGCAGCAGCGCGAAATGCAGGCTGGATTCCTCGTCGGCTGGCGGAATGCACATCAACCCGATGATCGGTAGATCCAGCGCCCGACACTCGGCTATAAACCCATCCGCATCAGCCGGCATCACCCCCGCCTTTTGCACCTCTTCGCCGGTGTTGACCTGAATAAACAACTCCGGGCATTGGCCCAACTCTTGTGCTAGACGCGCCAGAACCTTGGCCAGCTTGGGTCGATCCAATGAATGGATCGCCTCGAACAGCCCCATCGCTTGGCGGGCTTTGTTGGTTTGCAACGGGCCCAGCAAATGCACCTCGACCCCGTCGAACCGCTCGCGAAACGCAGGCCACTTACCTGCGGCCTCTTGCACCTTGTTTTCACCAAACAACCGATGCCCCTCGTTCAGCACGGCCTCGACCCGTTCATCTGGTTGCACCTTGGACACAGCAATCAGGCGGGTTGACCCGACTTCACGACCGACACGTCGTTCTTCGGTATGAATTATCTGTAATTTCAGTCAGGGACATCTGTGTTATCCATTTCGTTTGAATTGCCACGGCATTGTTATTTTTCAATGTCCCAAAAGAAATGGGGGCACGCAACAGCGCACCCCCAAATAACTTTGGTATTTCAAATCAACTTAGAAGCTGAATTTAACACCTGCTGTTGCGCGCTTATTGCCAGTTTCTGAGTTGGAGAAACCGCCAACCAGAGTAGCGCCGCCCAGATCGTATTTCACGCCCAGACCCCAAGGGTTGTCTGTCGCAGCAACTGAATTTTCGTCAGAAACGAATGCCGAGATAGTTGTGGCACCCATTTTGTACGAACCGTTAAGTGTGATTTTGTCAGTGCCGTCGTTGTCAGCGTAACCGATGCCAACACCGAAGTCGCCCAATTTACCTTGAACAGACAGAATTGTTTTGTCTTCACCAACAACGCCGCTGTCTTGGAAACCAAGTGCAGCAGTCCAGTCACCGAATTTGTAAGACACGTACATGGCGCCACGGTTAGCAACCGCAGTCGCGTCATTCAGACCAGCGTATGAAACGTGTGCTTTGAAATCGCCAACTGTGTATTCTACTTCAACACCGTTATTACCACCACCATTGGAGGAGTAAGCTGACCAGT
>JGI24724J26744_10000431_pt1 | contig 31024 bp, 41 predicted proteins | sample Cruoilmetagenom7_FD_26744 | JGI IMG/M metagenome (IMG submission 26744) | reverse complement strand
TTTGAACTTATAAAAAATGATGAAAAATCCGTTCTTTTCTCATTTGGCGGTATCGGTTCAACCCCAGATGATTTAACACGAGAGATCTCAGCAGAAGTTTTTACTTCCAAAGCACTACAAAGGCATACACAATTCGAACAGGATATTATAGAGAAGTTTGCAGACAAGGCTTATCCTCACAGAATTCATATGTCAGATTTACCACAAAACTCTAAACTTCTTAAAAACCCGGTAAATAACATGTCTGGATATTCACTAGAAGATAGATTCTTTTTTGTACCCGGTTTCCCTCAAATGGCTCACCCAATGATAGAAGATGTAATTAAAACATACTTCTCTTATTCAAAAGAGAAATTTAGATATACCCTACTTGCAAAAACAAGTGAAAATACACTTATAGACTTAATGAAAATAGTTCCTGCTGATGTTGAACTCTCATCACTCCCTATTTTTAAAGACTCTAAAGCATCAGTGGAGCTCTCACTCAGTGGTTATGAAAACTCAAAAGTAAAACACTATTTTGAGCTATTTTGCAAGGAGCTTAAAGATAAAAACATAGAGTATATTTAACTCTTTAATAGTTTTTGTCGATATAAATATATCATAAGTCAAGGAAAACAATCATGTTAGTTTGGTTATTGGTACTTTTATTGCTTATTGGTCTTATATATGTTGTTTATAGAAATTATCTCAACTGTGACTCTGTTGAAGATAAAAAAGAAGTAGAACACCATTACACATTTAAAATATGAGAGTAAAAGTATGGCAATAAATATGAATAACCATGTTTTCAAAGGGCATAGAACACTTCTAGGTAATAAGTTTGTAACCTATGGCGAAGTGGAACTTCCGATCAGGTACGAAATATTTCAAAAATCAAGCAGTGGGTTTGACTGGGGCAATGGCGGTAACGCATCTACTCAATTGTCATTCTCCATTCTTCATCAGCTAACTAATGAAGATTTAGCAAAAGAATACGCAACTCAATTTACAAATGATGTAATAAAAACTCTAAACTCAAGAGACTGGGTACTTAGTGCAGTTGATGTTTTAGAGTGGATAGATCAAAACTGTGAACAGACTACAGAAGAAGAGAAAGCTCCAATAATGGAGAAGCTTAAACCTGTAAAAGTAAAAAAAAGTAAAAAGTCCAAAACAAATGTTGTAAAAGAGATATGTAAAGAGCTTGATATTACTCAGAAAAACTTAGCAGAAATTTTAGAAGTTCCAGAGGGAACTGTAAGTTCATGGGCAGTTAAAAATGAGATTCCAAGGCTTGGTAAAAAAGCTATAGAGTTCTATATACAAAATACAAAAAATCAAAAAATTGTTGATAGCTATAGAAGTTTTGTGCAGCTTCTGAATGCTTCATAGAGAGGATATAGAGTGAAACCAAAAGATGAAGTAACAAGAAGTTTAATAATAGACAGGTTAACCTGGGATGAGTCGATGAAATACTCACGTGACAGATATAAAATGAGCCTTAGCAAGGTTATTGAAGCTCTCCTTCAAGAGTGGCTAGCAAAAGAGAAAAGAAAACCTCTTGATAACTCCAATCAAGGTAAGTTCTTCCATTAATAGTTTATTAATTAATTTAGTAATGCTTATATGTAAAAAAATATTAGTAGTTTTTAAGTATAATTGCACCAATAAATTAATTAAGCGAGAATTCAATGGAAATCATCCAAACAACAGATGCTTTTAAAGCATTAATAGAAGATATTAAATCAACAACTTCGGGATACAGAGACCCTTTAGCATTTGGTATATGTAGAGTAGACCTGGGTCAGTTAAATGTTGAGAAATCACTTCAAGCTACTTACCCACTAATAAACTGGGATGAAAACTTTGGTAGTGCTGCAATTTTTGTAAGAGCATTAGCAGAACAAGGAATAGATGTAGATTTCACTCAGAGTGAAGTTGTTTGTAACATAAGTTTAGAATTTTTAAGATCTTGTTTAGCAGCATTTACACCTTACTCAGAAGAAGCTCATGGTGATGCTCATAAAAATATTCAAGTTATTTCTGCACTATACGCTCAGATGATGAACAGTGGTAGTTTGGAGAATGAATTTAAAGTAACATTTATTTTTGATGATGCTCCACTACAAAGTGTAGAAGCATCTTATTTAAAACTATATGCAATTTCACAAGCTAAAGTACCTCTAAGAGACATCAATTTAAATGGTGCATTTGGTGCACTTCCAAATGTAGCTTGGTCAGATGGTCAACCAATTGAGCTTGATTACCTAAGAGAGTTTGAGATTGAATTAAAACTTGCAAACGAATATCCACACATTGACTTTGTAGATAAATTTCCAAGATTCTTACAACACATCATCCCTGCTGATAATACTCGTATCCTAGATACTTCAAAAGTAAGATTTGGAGCTCAACTTGCAGCTGGAACAACTGTAATGCCGGGTGCTTCATACATTAACTTCAATGCTGGAACTACTGGTTCAGTTATGGTTGAAGGTCGTATCTCAAGCTCAGCTATCGTTGGTGATGGTTCAGATGTTGGTGGTGGTGCTTCTATTCTTGGTGTATTAAGTGGAACTGACGGAAACCCTATCTCTATAGGTAAAAATACACTTCTTGGTGCAAACTCAACTTGTGGTATTCCATTAGGTGATGCATGTATTATAGATGCTGGTTTAGCTATCTTAGAAGGCACAAAAATTAGTATTTATCCAGATGAATTGAAAAAAATCATGGAAGTAAATACAAATGCAAATATGCAAGGTGAAATCTTTAAAGGAAAACAGCTAGCTAACTTTAGTGGTTTACACTTTAGACAAAACTCTATGACTGGTGAGATTACAGCTTCTCGTTCAACTAGAGAGATCAAACTCAACGCAGACCTACACTAATAATATCCAAGCAGATCTATTTGATTTGCTTGAAACCCTCTAATCTTCTTTTATAAACTTACTTTTATTAACTTAGTAGTACAATAGATTAGTACACAAAGGAGCCCGGAATGAATATTTCAAATAATGTTTCATCAATACAAGCTCACCAAACAATGTTGAATGTAAACGCAAATAACGTTGCCAATGTAAATACAGATGGTTTTAAACCTGCTGATACCAGAATGTCAGATGATACTAATTCAGTTGGTGCAAATGTAAGATTAGCTGATGATAATGGTTCAGACAAAAGTCAAACAGACTTGGCAAAAGAGCTACCAGATCAAATTATTGCACAAGATGCAGTAGCCGTAAATGTTGAAGCTATAAGAACTCGTGATGAGATGATGGGGACACTGCTAGACATGAAAGCTTAATTAAGAGTATTCATACTCTTTAAGTTTTTAAGCAAGCCTGCTTCTTCATCATAATTTTTTAAATTATCCCCTAGATTTAATGTACTAAAGATAGTTTTTCCAATAATAAACCTTCCTTCTATCCCGTTCTCTTCTGTTCTAATACCCCAAGTATTTTGAAAAATAACAATCTCATCATTAAAAGTACCTACATATAGAACTATATGTCCTTTTTTGTAAAGTAAAGTTTTAAATGGAATAGCTTTCTCTTTGATAGTAGATATTTTTTCCTCATTTGAAAGTTCCTCAAGAGATAATACATCTCCAACTTTACTCTGCTGGTATGAATTTCTTGGCAACCAAATACCAAAAGGTATATATAAGTCCCTCAGTGTAGAAGAACAGTCTCTCTGTCCATACATTCCACCCCATCCATAATTAGACTTTAGCATCTCATCAACTATTAAGTCCATATTCTCAGTACTGAATGATAATANACCTTTATGTGAACTGCGTTTAGAAATTTTAGACTTTAGAAAGAGAGGCTGTCTCTTTTTATAAGAAGAGACTGTTAAAACTGTATATGAAGATTCATCTTCATCAATTAATGCAAACATCATCCCTATTTTAGACTTAAAAAGGAATTCACCTTCTAATGAATATATGGATTCATTTTCCTTGGTCACTAAAACTTGTTCTGCCTTTTGCCATAAATCAGTATGCTTTTTCTCTAAAAAAGCAATTTCATTTACCTTAACCCAACCATATGCAAAACTACTAAAAACATGAACCCACTCTCTGTCTTTAGAGTAGTGAGTGACTAAAATTGGTTTATTAGCATGTATTGCACTATTTTGAAGATAATCAAATGGAAAGCCCTCCCCTGCTTTTTGAGGGTCTCTTAAAAGTGGTCTATTAGTTGGAAAAGCTCTGATATTAACTTCTTTTAATGTTATCGCTCTTTTATTTAATTTTAAATAGTTTTCAAAGTTAGAATTACTTTTCATATCATCAAAAAAATCTTGCTCATATAGCTGTAAATTTTCTGAGTAGCTTTTTCCAAATTTAAATATATTGTAAGCCCACTGAACACTTTCTTTATTACCTAAAGTTTCAGGAGAGTTCCAAACGCTAAAGTACTGTTTTTCAAATTCACTTTGATTAACTTTAGTTGAGTTTTCATAAAGTTCAGAGGAGTATTGCCTTACATCTTGAGGGATAGAGGAGAGATCACTCAAACCCTCTTGGATCTTAACTTCAACACTACTTTTAGTAGAGCAACCAACTATAAAAACTGTTAAAAAAACTATCCATAAAACTCTCAATCTATTTCCTCTTTTTAATCAACGTCACCAAATCTACTAACAACTCTTCCTATCACTTCTACCTCATTAGGGTCAAGTGTTTGAGTCGAATATACTTCGTTGTCAGATATTATATCTATTTTTCCATCTATTCTTTTTTGAATACGTTTTATAAAGAGACCAGCTTCCGTTCTAAGTGTAAAAATACCACCACGTCCAAGATCTTTTTTCTCTCTATTGATAAATACTATGTCATTATAGCTAAAGGTAGGCTCCATTGAGTCCCCAGAGACATTTATGGCCTCTATATTCTTAAGTTCTCTCTCTCCACCTAACATAAATACAAACTGCTCTGGAATTTCCAATTCCTCTATCTCTTCACACTCTATATCACCGCCACCGCCAGCACTTGCATTTACATCACTAAAATATTTAACCATGTAAAATTTATTTGTAGCTTCGACTAAACTCTCAGGTGATTGTCCATAGAGCATCCAGTTAATAGATATAGACTTTTTAGCACAGAAGTCTAAAAGCTCTGTAAAGGGAATTTTGTTGCGCTTTTTCATAGTCGCAAAGTTCATCTGTGTTATACCTAAAACATCTGCAACATCTTTATCAAATATTTTTTTTGCACTAAAATCAGATGAAACTATACTTTTAATCTCTTCAACAATCTCTGTAAATGTATTCATTTCAGACTCCTTTTTGTCATATATAAGAAGATTGTAATATATTTTTGCAATAAAGTCAAACTTTTAATGACAATTTGTCATATTATTATTGATAATCTAAATTAAAGTGTAATATTTTCTAAATTAACTAAAGGATTTGAAATGGCACTTATAATTAAAAATGCAGAGAGTTTATTTGAAAGATTTGAAAATAGTATTGGTGATTGGGCAGAAAAAATCTTCTAAGAGTTGTTTGACTCTTTTTCTTTTTTCTCTTCGTCTTGTCTAAATTGCTCTTCTCTTTGAGCAGATTTATTTTTATGGTACCCACCAAAAACAAAAATCATAAAGAGTACAAAAAGTAGTACCATTATCGTATCAATTACTGTACCCACTATATCCCCTTGTTAAATGTGCTATAAGTCTGTCTAATTGCATCATATAGAACGATACCAGTGCTTATCGCCAAGTTAAGACTTCTACCATCCGCTGTCATAGGTATAGTCACATTTTGACTCTTATACTGCTCGAGTATATCTTCTGGTATTCCCTTTGTTTCACTTCCAAAGAAAATATAGTCATTATCTTTAAATTCTACCTCAAAGTATGGTCTATCAGTCTTAGTAGTGGCAAAATAAGCGTTATCAGTTATCTCATTGTTTTTGAAAAAATCATCTAAATTTTCCCAAACATGTAAATCTAACTTATCCCAATAGTCAAGTCCGGCACGCCTAACAGCTTTTTCATCTATATCAAAGCCAATTGGTTTAATTAAATGAAGAGAAGCACCTGCATTTACACATAGACGCCCTATTGCACCGGTATTATTAGGGATTTGAGGATGTACTAAAACTAAATTAAATGCCATTTTAAAAGATTACCGTCTTATTTGCATACACAAANATTCTATCTTCTAAAGCTAGTTTTAGAGCACGTGAGAGTACTATTTTTTCAACATCTCTTCCTGAACGCTGCATATCTTTCCAGCTGTATGCATGGTCAACATGCTTAACCTCTTGAGATATGATTGGGCCTTCATCTAAATCATTATTAACAAAATGAGATGTAGCACCAATTATTTTTACACCTCTCTCATAAGCTTGTTTATAAGGGTTTGCACCTATAAAAGCAGGTAAGAAAGAGTGGTGAATATTTATAATCTTATCTTCATAATGCTCAACAAAACCTGGAGTAAGAATACGCATATATTTAGCTAAAACTATATAATCAACATCTTTGTAACAATCAATAGCTTCTATAATCTTTTTTTCATGTTCATCACGTTCTAGATTCTCATGAGAAATTGTAATATATGGAATNTTAAACTTGCTCACCAATGATTCAAGTTTGTCATAATTGGATACAACTGCCAGTATATTTGCTTCAAGCTCACCAGATTCATGACGAATAAGAATATCACCAAGTGCATGAAGTTCCTTAGTTGCCATAATAATAATATTTTTCTTTTTTGGTTCTATAACTCTAATAGTAGCACTTTGAGGAAGGACTACTTCAAGAGCATCACCAAGCTCTTTTTTATCAATATTACCATCAACAACACTTCTCATAAAAAATTTATTATTATCTTTATCAACAAATTCACTGTTTGATAAAATATTCAAGTCGCTATTAACAAATACAGTAGATATCTTGTGAACTAAACCTTTTTCATCACTCGCATCTATTAAAACTCGGTATTGGCTCACTATCTATCCCCTTTTTCTAACATCTGAACTCTTGAGTCGATTGTAGCCAGTACATATTCTAAAAAGTTTAGTGTCATATCTACTTTAGCTTCTATATTTGTATTATTTGGAGCTTGAAAGCCTTCAAAAAGTACTAAAAGTCTCTCTCTAATGGAGNTTAGGTACATAAGTTCACTATCGCTAGACTCAAANGCTTTTTCATTACTAATTTCACTGACAGACGGAGAAATACTCTCTTTCTCAGNAATAGGTTCTTTTTTAGGAGCTTGTGTTGGCACATTATCTTCCATCTCAGCTANNGTNGAGAGTATTACATCTTTTAATTCCATGCTTTTAATAACCACCTTTCAAACTCGTTAAACTCTACTTCTGTATCCATCTTTATAAAAAATTCTTTCATTTGAGAATCTACATTTAAAAACTTTTTTCTCATTCCAGAGAGTCTTCGTATCGCAATTTTTGCATCACTGTTACTTGGATCTTTTTTTAAAACCTCTTTATAAATATTTAGAGCTTCCTCTTTTAAGCCTTGAAGCTCATAAATATTTGCTAAAGTCAGTGTTTGCATATATAGTGCTTCCTACTTATCTAGCAATATAGTTTGCTATGATTGAACCCATTTCGCTAGTTGAACATACCTCTTTAGCATCAAACTGAGCTAAATCACCTGTTCTATAACCTTCACTAAGTGCTTTTTTGATTGCAGCATCTATTTTATCAGCTGCTTCAATTTCACCCAGTGCATATCTTAACATCATAGAAGCTGATGAGATAGTTGCAATCGGATTTGCTATACCTTGACCTGCAATATCTGGAGCAGAACCGTGTATAGGCTCATAAACACCTATCTTATCACCAACAGATGCTGATGGTAAAAGACCGATAGAACCACAAAGCATTGAAGCCTCATCACTTAAAATATCTCCAAAGATATTTCCAGTAAGCATTACATCGAACTGCTTTGGATTTAAAACAAGTTGCATAGCAGCATTGTCTACATACATATGAGAAAGTTCAACTTCAGGATATTCAGCAGAAACTTCAGTAACAACATCTCTCCAGAGCTGAGAAACATCAAGAACGTTTGCTTTGTCTATTGAACAAACTCTTTTTTCTCTTTTCATCGCAATTTTAAAAGCATGATGAGCGATACGAACTATCTCATCACGAGTGTAAACCATAGTGTTCCACCCTTTATCTTCTGTACGACCTTTTGGCTCACCAAAGTAGATACCACCAATAAGCTCACGTACAACCATAATATCAACACCCTTGATAATCTCAGGTTTAAGTGATGATGCATTAATCAGTTCATCATATACAACAGCAGGACGAAGATTTGCATAAACACCAAGCTCTTTTCTAAATCTTAAAAGACCACTCTCTGGACGCTTCTCACGTGGAAGTGCATCCCATTTTTCTCCACCGATTGCTCCAAATAGAACAGCATCAGAGTTTAATGATTTTGAAATAGTCTCTTGAGGTAATGGATCACCTGTAATATCATAAGCAATACCACCCATCAAGGCTTCATCATAATCAAAGTTAAAGCCAGAGCATGAAGCAACAGCATCTAAGACTTTTACTGCCTCATCTACGATTTCTGGACCGATGCCATCACCTTTTATAAGTGTTATTTTATAGTTTTTCATTATTTACCTTTGAGTTCATTAGCAGCAAAATTCATTAAACCACCTGCATCTATTAGTTCTTGCATAAATTCCGGGATTGGAACAAAGTTATATGTTTTATTTGTAGTTGTATTAGTTATAGTACCAGCATTCATATCCACACTTACTTTATCACCCTCTTTTATCTCTGCACTCTCAGGCAGTTCAAAAATAGGAAGTCCCATATTAAACGCGTTTCTATAAAAAATTCTTGCGAAAGTTGGAGCAATAACAGCAGCAANACCAGCAGCCTTTAGTGCGATAGGAGCATGCTCACGTGAGCTTCCACATCCAAAGTTTTCACCAGCAACTATTACATCACCTACACTCATATTATTTACAAACTCCGGGTCTGCATCTTCCATAACATGTTTTGCTAGTTCCTCAGGAACTGAAGTGTTTAAGTATCTCGCAGCGATAATCAAGTCTGTATCGATATCTTTACCAAACGTCCAAACTTTTCCATCAATATTTGCTTTTTGCATATATAAAATCCTATATGTATCTAAATTAATTTTGCGATTATATCTAAAAGGAGGTTCTATTTTTATAAAGAGGAAAATTGTTCTCTATTTTGACTGATAAAACTTAAAGTTATTTCTCCCACTCTGCTTTGCATCATACATAGCTAAATCAGAAGCCTTCATTAACTCATTAGCCTTAGTACCATCTTTTTCATAAAGAGAAATACCTATACTCGTACTAAGCTTAAATGTATCATCTCCTAGTAAAACAGGCTCTTCCATTGCATCAAGAATTTTTTGAGCTACAACAGCTGAAGTATTTGGGTTTTTATGGTCCTCGATTATAATCATAAACTCATCACCACCCATACGAGCTAAAGTATCTTCAGCTCGTATATTATCTTTAAGGCGCTGTGAAAAAATCATAAGTGCTTCATCTCCAGCATCATGTCCATATGTGTCATTGATGTTTTTAAAGTAATCCAAATCTAAAAAGAATACTGCAACAACACTTTTCTTTCTGCTTGCCTTAATAAGAGCGAATTCCAAGCGGTCATTAAAAAGTGCTCTATTAGGAAGACCTGTAAGTTCATCATGATGTGCTTTGTACGACATTAAATCTTTTTGCTTATTTAGTTCATCATGAGACCTGTCCAATTCGTCAAGCATTACATTAAAGTTTTTTGCTAACTCTCCAATCTCATCATTGTTATAAACGCCTACTCTCGCTGTAAGAGCCTTAGTTTCAATTATTATATTTGTGCTTTCATTAAGTTTCGAAATTGGAGTTAAAATCTCTTTACTTAAAATTGCGTGATATCTATAGGCAAGTGCAACACCGAAAATTATAAAAAGTGAGATAAAAAATGCTTCTCTAACAATATGCATAATGAACTCATTCATTGATGTTACCACAAGTAATGAACCGATATCTTTATTATCTATATTGATAGAGCTTATTGTGTAAAGATCCCACCCATCCCAGAACTGGGGAGTATTGGAATTTAAACTTGAAAGCATTGAATTTGTTGGGGAATTATTACGAGAATAAGAACCTAAAAGTTTCCACTTATCATCCATTGCAAATGCTTGCTTTACTCTTTTTTCATAACTAAGCGATAGCAGTGACTCTTTTATATTTTTTGAATCGTCGAATANAACTGCAGGAGCAATATTTTTTGCTAAGATTTTAGTTAGTGTTTGATTTGCATTTTCAACNTTAGTTCTTTCAGTGTAATATTGATAAACTAATATAAATATCACAGATAACATACCAGCTATTAGAGCAGTAGAGATACTCATAAAATTAAGTTTTCTTGATATACTCAAACGGTTATAAAATTCTAACATCTATTGATTGTATTCCTATACTCAGATTAGTATCCGTATAATATCATAATAATTTATAAACTATATGTTATGATGATAGATGAAATAAATTGTCTAGGATATTTAATGTTAAAAATCGTTCTTACTTTAACGCTATTGCTTATGATTGGCTGTGGTGTTGCAGAGAAAAAAGCCCCTATCGTAAAGGATACGCCAAAATACACACTTATGTATGTAAAGGTAGATAGAGAGCCATTTATTANGTCTGAACAGGTAAAAGTTTTTAGCACAATTGACGGTATAGCCACCACGTCAAAAGGTAAAATTGAGAGTAGATATTTAGAAGACAAACGAAGTGAGTTTAGACTCTATGTAAACTCTCCAAATGCCCAAAAAATTAAAATACTAAACATTAAACCAAAATACAGAGATGGTATCTGGTTAAAAAGTGGAAAATATCATGTTGAAATTTCTGCAAAAAAACATGTTACTTACAAAGAGTGGATTAACCTTGATAAAGACACTAGCTTAGCCATTGCATTAAAAAGAAAAAAAGATATCTCTTTAGGTTTTGTTGAGTGGAAAGCACAGGTTGGAATTAAATACATAGATGGTCTCTATTGGCAAGACCAGGCTATTAACAAAAAGCAAAAAATGAATTGGAATGATGCAAAGAATTACTGCCAAAACCTTATAGTTAAAAATGGTAAAGTTGATATTGATGATTTTACACTCCCTACAGAGCCTGAACTTCTATCTTTATCTAAGCACAATTCAGAATTAGATTATGCCGGAAGTATATGCTGGTCATCATCCAGTGATAAAGAGCACACAAATTTTGCAAAATATGTTTATATAAATACTAAAAAGAATGGCTGGTACAATAAAAAGGGAGTTACCTATGTGAGATGTGTTTCTCGAAGAAACTATCCCCAAAAACTTACACTCTTAGAGTTGACAAAACGTATTAGTAAAGAAAAGGGATATGAATTTATTGATGCACTAGAGAGTGCTGTACAGATAAAATATGGAAAACCAATTGTAAAAAATGTTGTTTATAGTAGCAGGAAAAAGAATCTAAGTTTTACACTTAAGTCTCAAAAATATGATTCAAAGAAAAATTACTTTTATAACAAAGCTCACAAAATTCCAATGAAATTTCACCCTAAAAGCCTCAGACTCAATCCTGTTGTTGAATTTGAAGTAATAAACGATAAGCTTATTTTTAAAACGATTAAGAGCAGCTAGGCTATTATCGTTTTAAGTTGTTTGTAGTCTGTAGCATCTCATCACTGGTTGTGATTACTTTTGAGTTTGAATCATAAGCACGCTGTCCTGTAATCAGGTCTGTGAGTTCAACAACAAGCTCAACATTACTTAGTTCCACAAAACCCTGTCTCAATATTCCAAGACCATCCAAGCCAGGCGTACCTTCAATCGGTTGTCCTGAACTATCAGTTTCAATGTATAAGTTATCACCTAGAGAGTGAAGACCTGCAGGATTAATATAGTTTGTAGTAGTTATCTGACCAATCTGCGTAGCCTGTGTTTGACCAGGTTGAATAACAGTAACAGTACCATCACTACCAATACTTAGACTTGTGGCATCTGGCGGAATAACAATCTCAGGAATCAGTTTATATCCATCACTGTTTACCATAACACCATCAGCATCTATTTTAAATGCACCATTTCTTGAGTATACCTCAGTTCCATCTGGAAGCTCAAGTTTAAAAAAACCTCTTCCAGTAATAGCAAGATCCAACTCATTTTCAGTCTGCTTCAAAGAGCCTTCTGAAAAAACTTTGTTTATAGCTGTAGGTCTAACACCTAGTCCGACTTCTATACCTGTAGCACTTTTTGTAGTATCACTTGTTGATGTTCCGGCATACTGCATTACCTGATACATAAGATCTGCAAATTCAGCACGTGATTTTTTAAATCCTATAGTATTAACATTGGCAATATTATTAGCTGTTGTATCAATTTGTGTCTGCATACCCAACATTCCTGTTGAAGCAGTATAGAGTGATTGCATCATAATTTCTTCCTTTAATTTATTCTATAAATTTAAGGGAACCTTCTATTCCCTCTTTGTACGCCAAAGGAAGTAATTCCTTTGACTACGCTAACACTATGTTCTCTTCGGCAGAGAGCCCATTAAACCAGTTTGATTTAAAAGCATTTAAGCTTTTCTAGCAATTTTTTCAATTGCATCACGGTTCATATCATTCATCTGTGCATCCATAACTTTTTGATACATTCCAACTAAACGATTTGTTTCTATCATCTGTGTCATCATATGCACTGCGTTTACATTGCTCTTCTCAACAAAGCCTTGTAAGACAGCATTACTACTATCTACACTTTTCAGATCTGCTACATCATCAACACTATATAGATTGTCACCCTCTTTTTTAAGCTTATCTATATTTTGTGGTTGTGCAATAAAAAGTTTTGAATTTTGAGTCAGCTGAACACTATTTGGAATATTTGTATAAATCTGTCCATTTTTATCAATCTCAATGGCGCTGTCTCCAACACTGAGACTTATTTTCCCGCCAGAAGCAAAGTTATTAGGTAGAACGGGATAACCTTGTTTTGTAACAAGATTACCTTCATCATTGGTTGTAAAAGAACCATCACGAGTCAGCCTAACCCCCTCTGGTGTCTCTACTGCAAAAAACAGACCCTCACGTGAGAGTGCAACATCTAAATCATTTGATGTTTTTTGCATATTCCCTACAGAATGATCAGTGTATGAATCCACAACCTGAGGAGCTCTTGTCATCGTTCTATTTAAAAACTGAGCTGCATCTTTAGAATTATTTTCTAATGACAACTCATCTCTAGCTTCTTTAAACACACGCATAAAATCACCGACAACTAAGTTGTCTTGCTTGAAGCCTGCTGTGTTAACGTTTGCTAAATTATTTGCAATAGTATCAAGACGGTTAAACTGCGTAACCATTCCTGCTGCTGAACTATAGTAGCCTGTTTGCATTAAATTCCCTTAATTCGAGTCATTTGAAAGTTTAGTAGCAAAGAGTGTGCCAATATAATTTTTTTGCATTTTTTGGTTGCACTTAAGAATATTTCGGTATAATCCACTCTTTAAAAAACCTTAAATCATGGAGCATACTCCGATATGACAGCAAAAGAACTCAACAAAGCTATAGATTCTTTTTTTACTGATAATAAATCCAAAGATTGCTTAACTTACGAAGCCTTAATTGAACTTTTTGAGAAGCAACCAACAGCCGCACAAGCAAAAAATATTTTTAAACTTATAACAAAAAATAAAAGTTGTATCTACACTTCTTCTGAACAAGCCAAAAGACTTAATGATAAAGAGGCTGAAGCTAGACGTAATGCTCAAAGAAAAATGCTTGAGGACAATGAGTCAGATAAATTTGACATCCTTAAAGAGCATGAACTTCTTGAGTGGTCACGTTCAGACTCACCTGTACGTATGTACCTTCGTGAAATGGGACAAATTCCTCTTCTAACTAAAGAAGAAGAGATAGAAATATCTAAAAAGATTGAGGGTGGTGAGAGTATAATTATCGATGCTATCTGTTCAGTTCCATACCTTATAGAATTTATCTTAGATTACAAAGAACCTCTTATAAATAGAGAAAGACGTGTAAAAGAACTCTTCAAAAGTTTTGAAGATGAAAAAGAAGATGGTGATGATTCAAATGATGAAGCAGCAGATGCTGCATCTGAAGAGAAAACATTAACTGCTAAAGACAAAAGTAGAGTTGAAAAAGTATCAACAAGCTTCAAAGCACTGGAAAAAGCTAAAAAAGATTGGATTAAATTTGCAGATAAAGCTCCCGCTGATTTAGATGCCGATTTAGATGAAGAGATTATTCAGTACTACTTAGGTGTTACATTTAAAAAATCTGTTCTTAAAAACAGACTTCTTGATTTAGGTCCGACTTCTAAGCTTATTAACGAACTTGTAAAAGCAATGGAGACTGCACTCAAGAGTGATGAAGGTTATGACAAAGAGCTAAAAAGACTTGAATATAAACTTCCACTATTTAACGCAACTCTAAAAGCAAACCACAATGTTTTAGTAGCTAAAATTCAAGAACTTAACAAAGAAGATATCGCGAACATGGTTCCAGAAGCTACTATGGTTTCTACATATATGGAAATCAAAAAACTTGTTCAAACTAAAGAGGCTTCAAAAAACAGTTTCGATATGGAACCTGAAAAGCTTGCTGATATTTTAGAGCAGATTAAACGTGGTAAAAATATTTCTGAAATCTCTAAAACAAAAATGGCGAAGTCAAACCTTAGACTTGTTGTTTCAATTGCTAAGAGATACACAAACCGTGGTCTTCCATTTCTAGACCTTATCCAAGAGGGTAATATCGGTCTAATGAAAGCTGTTGATAAGTTTGAATATCAAAAAGGTTATAAGTTCTCAACTTATGCAACTTGGTGGATTCGTCAAGCTATCTCACGTGCTATTGCTGACCAAGCTAGAACTATCCGTATTCCNATTCATATGATTGAAACTATCAACCGTATTAATAAAATCATGCGTAAACACCTTCAAGAGCATGGTAAAGAGCCGGATGTTGATACAATTGCAGAAGAAGTTGGTCTTTCAGTTGAGAAAGTTAAAAACGTTATCAAAATCACTAAAGAGCCTATATCTCTTGAAGCACCTATCGGCAGTGAAGAGGATGGTCGTTTTGGTGACTTCATCGAAGATAAAACATCTCTTTCACCATCAGATGCTATATTAAAAGATGATTTAAGAATTCAAATTGAAACTGTATTAGAGCAGTTAAATGAGAGAGAAAAAGCTGTTATCAAACTACGTTTTGGAATTATGGATGATGAGAGTGATAGAACTTTAGAAGAGATAGGTAAAGAGCTAAGCGTTACACGTGAACGTGTTCGTCAAATTGAGTCCAGTGCTATTAAGAAGCTAAAACACCCTAAAGTTGGTCGTAAACTTAAGAACTATATAGAAGAGTAAATTTTAAACTATGACTTTCGAACAGCAATGGATAGAGTATGACTACAATCCCTTCGTACTCTTCAATATCAATGGAAAAATAGTCTCTCTTAACTCAGAAGCGCAGTTTCTTCTGGGTTCTACAACTGCAAATGAACTTTTTGATTTAGCTAAAGCCTACGCAAACGTAAGTTTTGGTTTTAAAACAACTTTTGTGGACTTAGAGTTTGGTCGCTACAAGTTTTTTGGTGTAACAGTTGGTTATGAAGATGAAGAGCAAATTGGTATAAAACTCTATCAAACTCCATCATTTAAACTCAAGACCCCAAAGCCAGATGGTCAACTTACAAATGTATTCACTCTGATTGATTTATGTATATCTACTAACTCTATAAGCTCAAATATTAACTACCTAAAAGAGTATGACCCCACTATTCCAGATATTATTATAAATTCAAATAATCTCATAAAAATTTTAAATAAAATTTACTCATGTTTTGAAGATAATGACTCTATTCATACAAAAGTATTTTATAGAGTTGGTGAGCACATTAAATTTGAAGATAAAAAATATAGTCTATTTTCCATAAGAGTAAGTGCAGAGAATATGAATAAAGTAAAAAGTGACGAGCTTAAGATGATGGCAGAGAGTAGCAACTTCTATGTAGATGTAAAAAATGACTTAACTCTCAACATACCTATGATTACCTCTTAGGAGTTAAATTCCTTAGAGATAACAAAACCTGTAACTATCCCAACTAAAAGAGATGGAAGATAGATAGTTAAATCTAAGAGTTCATTATTTTGAAGTCCTATAAACCCTAACACTAAAAATAGATATGGAAGAAGTCGAAAGAGAGATACACTCCCTTTAGCCCCATGTTTCATACTTTTAAGACTCAAAGTCTTTATCTTCGCTTTTTCTTCTTTTACAATCGCTTTTAAATCAAGTTCTTCAGCTGAAGTATCATTAATAGGCTCATCAGCATAAAGCTCATGAGGGTCCTCTATATCATCAAGTAAATCTCTCTTGTCTTTAAAACTATCATTCTCTACCTGAGTTTGAACCATTTTTTTATATGCAAGTGATGCACCAATAATCACAAATAGAGAACTTAGAAATGCAATTTGAATATTGAGAAAAACTTCAAAAGAGTAAAAATAGAAAAGTAGAATTATAAGTTCTGTAATTCCTATTATTCTAATACTTTTTTTCACCATAGTCCTCATCATCCTCTGCATCCCAGCCACTCTCTTCTTCAAGTTGTTTCTTGATAGCGTAACGAGGCTCTTTAGCTAATTCTTCATATGCTTTATACTGTTTTGAGTATGCTTTATATACATTTAAAATTGCTGCTGCAATACCGATANCCACACCAATCCATAGTGTCCATGTAACTCCAGTTAAACTTTTAAGTAACCACCCTATACCTACACCCATGATAACAGCTACAACCATAGATATACCTAGTGATAAGCTATCAGCAGCTTCAATAACAGGCTTAATTCTTGGTTTTCTTTCCTCTTGTGTATTATTCTCTTCACTAGCCATTTGTAATCGCCTTAAATACTTTTGCACTTGCTTTAATTGTATCTTCAATCATTGCATCAGTAGTCGCAGTTGAAATAAAACCTGTTTCATAGAGCGAACATGCAAAGTAAAAACCTTCCTCAAGCATTGCAGCGTGAAATTTGGCAAAAAGCTCTGCGTCAGAATTACAAGCATCAGCAAAGTTTTTAACTGGCTTCTCATTAAAGAAAAATCCAAACATACTTCCTCGTGTATCTATTTGCATCGTAATACCACAAGCCTCAGCCTCTTTTTGCATTCCTTCTACTAATCTTGTAGCACGCTCATTTAAAACATTCATTACTCTAGCGTTCTGTTTTAGTTTAGAAAGAGCTGCATACCCTGCTGCCATAGCAACTGGGTTTCCACTCAGTGTTCCTGCTTGGTAGACTGGTCCATCAGGAGATAGTTGCGCCATTATCTCTGCTCTTGCACCAAAAGCACCAACAGGCATACCACCACCGATTACTTTTCCAAGAGTAACGATATCTGGTTTTACACCAGTAATAGATTCTGCACCATTAATAGTACCTCTAAATCCACTCATAACTTCATCAAAAATAAGAAGAGCACCGTTTGCATCACAAAGTTCTCTAAGTTCATGTAAAAACTCTTTATCAGCTGGAACAAGACCCATGTTTCCTGCAATTGGTTCTATGATAACACAAGCAATATCAGAAGAGTCTGCAAAACATTTTTTTACACTTTCAATGTTGTTATATTCAGCTAAAAGAGTATGTTTTGTAAAGTCAGCAGGAACACCAGGAGAGCTTGGATTTCCAAAAGTTGCAGCACCTGAACCTGCCTCAACTAAAAGAGCATCACTATGTCCATGGTAGCACCCTGTAAACTTCACAATATCATCACACTGAGTAAATCCACGTGCAAGACGGATAGCACTCATAACAGCCTCTGTACCACTGCTTACGAATCTTACTTTATCGATAGAGTCAAAAAATGAAACAACTAATTTTGCTAACTCTGTTTCAGCTTCCGTTGGAGCACCAAAACTAAGCCCATGCTTTACTGCTTCAATNACTGCGGCTTCTATAGACTCATCTCTATGACCAAAGATAAGTGGTCCCCAAGACTGAACATAATCAACATANCTGTTCCCATCAACATCTTTTAAATAAGCACCCTCACCTTCTGTAATGAAAACAGGAGTTCCTCCAACACTTTTAAATGCTCTTACAGGCGAATTAACTCCACCTGGAATCAGGTTTTGTGCCTCTTGGAATGCTTTTTGTGATGCTTCTGTACTCATATCTTGACCTTAATAATTTTTTTGTAATTATAGCAAAGTAGTATTAATTTTGATTTGCTATAATCGCTACACCTAAAATAAATGGATAAATTTGAATAGATCTACTTTTGCTCTTTTTGTTGCACTTCTAATCCACCTCTTATTAGTGCTTATTTTTTGGATACTAGGCACTATCTCTGCAGATATTGAAAAAAAGAAAAAACCACAAGAGAAAAAGATAAGAATCTCCCTAAAAGAGATGCCTAAAGTAGATAGAAATTCTGGTCTTACAAAAGAGAAAATCAAGCCAAGCCCTGTTGCTCCACCTATGCCTAAGGGTTCACAGCTTAAAAAAATAGTTAAACAACCACCTATTAAATATGAACCAAAACAGACTCCTAGAAAACCAACTTTAAATAAAAAGCCTGAGCAGGTCAAACCAAAACCTAAGCCAAAAGTTGAACCACTTCCACCTGTAAAGCCATACATTCCACTTTTGAGTAAAAAGCCTGATGTAAACCTCACTAAAAAGCCAAAAAAACAAGAGAAAGCTAAAGATGCTATGGCTTGGTTATATGAAGACAAATCAGCACAAGAGAAGACAAAAGAGCAGAGTAAACTAGCAAGTGGTGCTAGTGCAGGTAAAAATATTAAAGAGTTGTATGGAGAAGAGTTTGGAAAACTTACCCCTGGGCAACAGAAATATATTATAGACAATGAAGAGATTATGAGACGAATTACTCAACAGGTACTAAATCGTGTTGCAAGAGTAAACCTAAGCCGTGATTTAAATGTAAACAGAACTAATGTAATTGAGTTTAAACTTCATCCAAATGGTGATATGTCAGACTTTAAATTCTTAGAAAAAAGTGGGTACTATGTTTTAGATGACACAACGAAAGAGACCATAAGTTATTCTTACAGTAGGTATCCAAGACCTAAAGAGGTAATTCTCATTAGGTACAATGTATTTTATAACTTAGCGAGACACTAAAAGGCTTATTTTTTAGGGTTATTTGTGATGTAACTTTTTTTAATGCCAATCATCTCATATACAGATATCTCTTCACCAGCTTCTTCAATAATTTTATCAGTATCAGCAAACTGACCTTTCATTTTTTGAATCTCTTCATATCCAGTGGGTTTAATCTCACTCATTGCAATATTAATTGTTCCTGCCCACATTAAAACAATCATAATCCAAACTATCTTTTTAGCTCCAGCATACACTCCAATAAAGTGAAAACCTACACTCAGTAAGAGTGCAACTATTAATACTATACTTGTTGTCATTTATTTAAATGCTCCCCTCTTGGTTTCATCTCAACTCCAATATCTTGCACCATACTGTCTCCAAAACTCATAACACCCATTGTCCCAAGTATCATAAGTACAACAACTAGTGTTAAAAATACAAGTGCCATCCCGTAACGTTTGAGTACTGCTACCATCTATTTTGGTGCTATCCCATCATACTCAATACATCTTGCAGTGTGAAAGTTTCTCTCATAATCAGGATTTACAAACTCATCACCCACTATACTCCAACCAAGCTCTTGTGATAATAGAACTGATCTTGAGATTGTACGACGCATTTTATTCTCACAAATAATAGTCTCACCTGCATTAAACAGCTCTTTAACGCCTTCCATTCTTGATGTCGTTATGTTGTAGTGTAAGCCAATCATAAATGCTAGAAATCCACCAACACCCAACATACCTCTTTTAAACGCAACCTTAGGTACAAAGTCTCTTGTTGTCACAATAGCTGTAACCACCATGATAAATGTACCTATAACTAGGTAAACTGCTTCTAATTCAAAAAATAATTCCATTACGCACTCTCTTTAATATATTTTTCTTCCCAAGCTGCATCAGCTTCTGTAAAGTACTCTATACGTACCTTTTTAAACTCTCTTGAGCTGTAGAGTGGTCTATGAGATTTTGACTCAATCTCTTTTTCCATATCAGCGATTATACCGTTTGTCTCTTCCCTTGTTTTACCATGAACCATTGTAAAGAGATTATATGGCCAGTTTGGATACTTAGGACGAAGATAACAGTGGCTTACTGCACTAAATGCTGCGGCAGTTGCACCTATCTCTTCACCCTTGGCTTCATCTACATCCCAAACAACCATTGCGTTTGCATTAAAACCTGCTTTTCTATGGTTAAGAATTGATGCAAATCTTCTCATGTAGCCAGCTTCTTGAAGCTCTTTTAAAATACCGAAGAATGTATCATAATCAATATTCAACTCATCAATAATTTTCTTAAACGGCTCACTTACCATCTCAATATCATACTGAGCCTTACGAACTATGTCATGATGAAGAGGAGTCATGTTTACTTCTGTATGCACAACCTTTTTAACCTTCTCTTTTTTCTCATCTTTTCCAGTTGTATTTAGTTTTACATTTATTTTGAAAAGCTTCAAAGTTGGAAGCATGATAAAATCATCTGCTTCAGTTAACTCTGCAAGTATTTCAACTGTTTTATCCAGTCCTAGTTTAGAGTCAGGCGAAACACCCAGAGTAAACCAGATATTAAAGTCATGGTTTCTTTCATAGTTGTGTGAAATACCAGGGTGAGAGTTTATAATCTCAACAGCAGTGTCAATTTTCTCTTTTTGAACTTTAAACGCAACAAGAGAAGATTTATAGCCTAATCTTTTCGTGTCAAAGATAGCAGATGTTTGACGAATAATACCAGCCTCTTTTTCAGCTTGTAAAATTTTCAACACTTCAGCTTCACTCATATCTAATTCATTAGCAATTACCTCAAAAGGCTTTGCAACCAGTGGAAACTTCTTCTGTATTCTAGAAAGTATTTCATCTTTTATCATTTTACACCATTCATAGTAAATTTAGTATGCAAGATTGTAATCTAATTTAAATTAATTAGAGTTGATGTTTATCAAGTTTATAATTTTATATAATATGCTATTATGTCATCAAAAATATGAGAGATAACCTATGGCTTACTTTCCAGCTTTTTTAAAGTTTGACAATAAAAAGATTTTAATCGTTGGTGGTGGATATATAGCTTATGAAAAGTTAGACCACCTCTTAGACTTTACTAAAGATATTTCTGTAATAGCATTGGAACTCTCTGATGATATGAAAAAAGATATAAAAGAGAATAATCTTTCATTTGAAAAGCGTGCTTACAAAACTGGTGACATTAAAGATTTTGCAGTTGTCATAGTAGCAGTTGATGACATTCCACTTCAGGCAGAAATATTTGCAGAGTCAAAGCAGTATAACTGTCTGTGTAACTCCGTTGATTCAGTTGATTACTGTGACTTTATTTTTCCATCATATATAAAGAAAGATAACTTAACTATTGCAGTATCAACTTCGGGAGCAAGTCCTGCAATGGCAAAACATTTAAGAATTTACTTGCAAAACCTTATTCCAGACAGTATAGGCGAGTTTTTACAAGAGATGAAAGATTTAAGAAAAACTCTACCTAAAGGTAAAGAGAGAATGAAAATGCTAGATGAGAAAGCAAAAAAATATATACAAGAATGGAGTAATAGATGAGTAATGAAGAGAAACCTGTAAGTTTAGTAAAAAAAGCCCTTATTTTTGGAGTACTATCAGCATTTTTGATAATGGGATTCGTTGCTATGGATAGAGCCATGCCAGAGCCTAAAGAGGAAAGAATATATAAAGCAATAAAAGAGCATAGTCCTTACCACCTAGAAAAAAGAATCGGTGGCTTAACTATATTGAACTCAAATGATGAGGATTTTAAAGAAAAAATCAACGCTGCTGAAGTTCTTCACCGCTTAGATGAGCTCGATAAAAAATGGGGTAAAAATCATCTTAGCATAGAGAATAACGACATTATAATTCGAAAGGATGATAATTCAACTGTAAAATTATTCATCAAGACACCGAAAGAGAGAGCCTTTATAAAAAGTTTCTTCGGTATTTAATCTTTTAGCTTTAACGAGAAGTACAAAGCAATTAGCAGTGTAACAACCGCACTGCTATAAAGCACTTCATAACTCAGAAAGTGCAAAATTACCCCACCGAGTATAGAAAAAAACATACCTAAAGAGACAATATTCATTTGAAGTGCAATATACACAGGCCTTTTATCAGCAGGAGCCAGTTTAAGTATTAAGTTACTTGAAGCTATTCTATTACCATCTATTGATGCTCCAATAAGAAAGAAAACCACCATATACTCATAGAGTGAAAAAGAGTTCCACGCTAGTAAAATAGCTATAATCTGTAAACTAATTGCTATTTGTGCTGTTAGTTTATTTCTACCACCTCCACTGAGTTTTCCCCATAAAAAGTTACTCGCCATTGCTCCAATCATTTGGGTTGTTATGAGTGAACCGATAGCTATACCGTCTAAATCAATTCTATCTTGTGCATGTAAAATAATGAATGGAAGTGCAATTAAGTATCCATAGGCAAAAAGAAAAGTTGTTACTTGAACTTGTAAAGCTTGGTCCGCCTTTAAAAGCTTAAAAGAGTTAGATAAGAACTCTTTAAAAGATTTCTCTTTTTTGGACACCTCCTCTTTTATGGGTTCATCTACTAAAGAGAAAGAGAGATAACCAAATCCCATTATAAAAGAACTAATTATAAAAAGAAGACCAAAGCTTTGCGGTGCTTCAAATGTATGTAGTATCCAACCAGCTAAAGCACCACTTAAAAGACCCCCTAGAGCAGAAAAAAACTGTCTGTATGCCATAGTTTTTCCACGAAATTTATGTGAAAATATTTTGGCCATTATCTCACGGAAATATATTGCAGCAAAACCAGCAGAAAAAGAGAAAAAGAAAAGACCAAGACCAAGAGAAGCCAGAGTCAGATTTGGATGGTTCTCCCCAAAAAGAATAATCGCAACACCTATTAAAAACCATGATAAAAATCGTATAAAGAAGATACGACGAAGATATGGCATCATAAGTTGGTAGGTTTGTGCATGAAACGCAGCAAAGAGTTGAACTACTATTGCTCCACCACGAAGGAGTGCAGCAAAGAATCCAACAAGCATAGAACTACCACCGAAGTAGTTGACTATCAGAGGTAAAACTGTCGAAGGTTCGGCAATTGTAGTTCCTATAGCTAAAAAGAAACCATGTAAAATATTTTTTATATGATTGCCAAACTTATCCACCTAGTTTAATTTCTCCCAAGCTTCATCAATACTTGCAGCATTTTCAGTCACAAATAGGTATACAGCTGCGTTTAGTTTTGCTAACTTCATATACTCATCAGACGGATTAGTTAACTGATTTAAAGAATCTTCCAAAGTTATTGTATCCCAAGATTTTGTATAGTTTATACCATAATGCTCAGGGTCAACTATAATCTCATCTACTTCACCACCATTTGTAATCCAAAGTCTTCCTTTGGAGAATAGTTCTGGTGTTCCTTCATTCCCTTGAATAAGAGCAAATCTTTTATATCTATCAGAGAAAATCTCCACATATTTTTTAACATACGGTTTATGAAAAACACCAGTAATAGCATACTCACTATTTGCAACACCAGGAAGTTTCTCGATAGTATTAAAACCAGTTCGAAGACCTAGTTTTATACGTAAGTCAGTTAAGTCACTAAGCTCTTTAAAGAAGTCTGCTCTATCAAAATAGTGTGCATTTGGATTTAAATCAACATTTGTACAGATCTCTTTGATGGTTATCCCGGATTTTGCAGGAGTCAACTCATCTCCTATGAGAACTAAATTGAGTCCTGATTCTTCTAAAACCTTTGCAACAAGTGGAAAGATATATGGATTTTTCGCTTTACCATCAAAAGGATATCCAAGCTCAAGTGAGTTATTAATTATAGTTTTTTTCATAAAGCTATCACAAGCCTCAATAGCTCCACGAAACTCTGTCGTAGTCTCAGGTTTCAGTCTCCAACCAAGAAGAAAAGCGCACGATTGTTCATTTGGTATGCTCTGATTTAAAATCTGCTCCATCATATCTTTTGACTCTTCAAGTGTTAAATCCCTGTTACCTTTAGGTCCAGTACCAACTGCATGTATATATTTAAAAAAATCCATGATTCCTCTTTTTCTTTGATATTAGTCAATTTATTTTATTGAAGAGTATAATATACTATTATACTTAAAGAGAAAGGACAATTGATGCGCTATCTCCTACTTTTATTTTTTATCACTATATCTGCAGTAGCAAATGATGCTTTAATTCAAAAAGCACTAAACAAAGGTCTTAAGCCTATTCCTAAGGATTTTGAAGTTTTAAAATCTCAAGTAGATGATGAAAAAAATCCGATGACAACACCCAAAATACTCTTGGGGAAGAAGCTTTTTTTTGATAAAAACCTTTCAAAAGACAGAAGCCTTTCCTGTGCAAAATGTCATGACCTAAATAAAGGTGGAGAAGATGGAAAGCCTACTGCTATCGGATATCAAAAGCAGGAAAATCCAAGTCACCTAAACTCTCCTACAGTTTTAAATACTGCTTACTCTAAGCACCTATTTTGGGATGGTAGAGCCTCTACACTTCGCGAGCAGGCCAAGGGTCCTATTCAAGCGCACTTTGAGATGGCATCTACTCCTAAACTAGTGGAAGAGAGAGTAAAGGAAAATCCTGAGTATAGAGAAAAATTTAATAAAATATTTGGTAAAGATTCCATCACTTTTGAGAACGTTACAAAAGCCATTGCTGTATATGAAAAAACACTTGTAACTCGTGGTAAATTTGATGACTTTTTAGATGGAGATACTCAAGCTTTAAACTCTCAAGAAAAAAGAGGTTTAAACCTTTTCATAGACATGGGCTGTAAGGGTTGTCATTTTGGCCCAGCTATTGGTGGTCAGGAGATGCAAAAGTTTCCTCTACGTGACTACAACAGCTTTTTAAACTTAACTACAACATTTAATGAAAAGACAAAGGGCAGAAGTATTGAAGATATCAGTTTTAACTTTAAGATGTACCACCCATATCCTTTTGAAAACAGAGGTGGATTTATGGGTAAAGATGGAAAAAGAACATTCAGGGTGCCAATTCTAAGAGATATATCTAAAACAGGTCCATATTTTCACAACGGTGTAGTAAAAGAGCTACGTGAGGCTATTGAAATTATGAGTAAAAACCAAGTAGGTGTTGATCTATCAAAATCTCAACTTGATGCCTTAGAGGCATTTTTAAAGTCTCTTGATGGAGAACTCGTTGACTATAATCTATCCCAAGACAACTAATGCCTTTTTTAATTTATATTATACTACTAGCAGTAATATTAAACGCTAGTCATGTACACTGGTTTGGAAACTTTGATAAAGCCCATAAAATAGCGATAAAAGAGAATAAGAAGCTGATGGTTTTACTAATTGAAAAAGATTGTAAAGCTTGTCAAAAAGCTATGAAAACAACATTTTTAAATCAATCATATATAGACAAGATTAACAATGATTTTATATCTGTTATAGTAACGAAAAATCAAAAAGAGAGTTATCCGATTGAGATGCTATATACCTTCACATATCCAACACTGTTTTTTCTAGACAACAGAGAACTTTTTGTGTGTAAGCCGATTAGAGGAGATATAACTTCAGATAAGCTCAAAAGTTACCTGAAGCAGTGTGATTAATCTATTATTAGTGAGAATCTTCTTTTTTCTCTTGTAGCACTTCAACTATAGCTTCTCTTAACTCATAAAATTCACTTCTAGAAGCCGCATGATCACCTGAAATATGCTTATTATGAACTTTTATCGTTCTAGATATAGTTTCATCATCAACAACTTTTTCAACAATAACAGAATCACTTTTAAATTCAGTTACTCTCCAACCTGTTTTTTTCGCAGCTTTTTTTATTGCTGAAATTGCTTTTTCAGTTTTTGTATCACCTATATATATAGCTGTTTTTACTGTTGACTCATCATATTCACCTATATGAGCACCCATAGCCGTCGATTTTGAACTACACCCAGCTGATATAATAAGTGTAATAGCAGAGATTAAGCTTAGAGTTAATATCTTTTTCATTTAGAGGTCCTTTTAATATAAAAAATTAAACAATCAATGATATAATAAGAATTCAAATAATAATTTGACACATATCAAGTTTTAACCAATCAACCATACAAGGTAGACAATGACAATAGATATTATCACAATATTAGTAATGACACTTCCAATGCTACTGTTTAGTGTACTTCCAGGTCTTAAACTAGGCGAATACCTCCAAGAGAAGTACGATATAGAAGAAGACACAAAAAGAAAAGTTATAATAAGTACAACAATCATTTTCACTCTTACATTATCTTCACTCTTATATTACATATAACTATAATTTTGTTTCAGAAAGTTACATAGATTATAAAACCTTCCTTAAATTTTCAATTAACTTCATAAATTGATTTATGTCAATTTTTTTTCACCAAAAGAGAGATAGACTTTTACTGATTCTGAAAAAGTAGAACAAAATGAAGGAGATATAAATGATTGAAGAAGTAGCTATGAGACCGGAAATTCTTTTGGATGACTTTCTACCACTATTTGTATCTTCTGCACTTGTTCTAGTATTCGGAGGATTTTATGTTGGGATATACACTGCTGTAAAAGTAGACCTACTTAAGAGATGGTATATGCCTCTTGCGTATCTATTTTGGATGCTTACTGCTTACTGTTTATATTTAATGGGAAGTTTAATGCATGTAGGTGATTTTACAGCTAAGGCTTTAGTAGTTGCTGCAATTGGATTGTTATTACTTCCACATGCAGTTTATTATATGCAGGATCAAGTTCATGAAGAGAACGAACATTGATATTCTGCATATATACTAACGACAAATTATTAGGAGAATACAGTGGCTAAAAAATCTGTATGGAGTGATAATCGTTTCTGGCAACGTTCAGCGGCGTGGATTACAGGGTTTGCATCAGTATTACTTATTTGGTTAACATTTGACACAGCGGGTCAAATTTCAATGGGTACTGACGCAGATTTACAAAACGGCGTAACTAAGAGGGTTCCAGGACCAACGGTTATCAACTATAAAATCACTTATGAAATGAGTACAACACGTGGTCATGAAGTTCCGGTGATAGGAGAAAGAGAGAAGTTTTTTGGAAGAGATGACTGGTCTGAGGAAGAAGCTGGTGCTTTACTTCACTTAGGTAAACTAGGTTCTCAAACTAAAAACTGTATGAACTGTCATACACTTCTAGGAAATGGAGCGTACTACGCACCAGATTTAACTAAGTCTTGGTTAGATCCAGCATGGGGTCCAGAAGGATCAATGCAAGCAATGACAGGTAAGGATACAAAAGAAGAAGCAATGGCTGAATTCTTAATGCATCCATCAACTTATCCAACTCACGCTCGTATGATGCCAGATCTTGGTATTACAGCTGATGAGGCTAAAGGCTTAGTTGCTTTCTTGAAACATATGTCATCAATTGACACAAATGGTTTCCCAAGAAACTTCGGAAAAATACAAGGAGCTGTTCATGGCAAGTAATCACTTAACAGGTATCGGAAGTGAATCAAAGCAGTTAGCAACATGGTATTTTACTTTTGCTGCCATCCTATTTGGTGCACAATTATTATTTGGTCTAATCGCTGCTATTCAGTATATTATGCCAGGTTTCTTATTTGAGCTAGTAGACTTTTCAGTTGCTAGAATGTTACACATTAATGCACTAGTTGTATGGATGGTTTTTGCAATGTTTGGTTCAGTTTACTGGTTATTACCAGATGAGACTGGTATTGAGACTGTTGGAATTAAGATCGGTAAATTACTTTACTGGATTTTTGTTGCAGCTATTGTTGTTGTTGTATTAGTATACCTACTTGTTCAAGTTGGACCGGCTGATGAAATGTCAATCTGGTTTATTCATGAAGGTCGTGAGTATATTGAAGCTCCAAGATGGGCTGACTTCGGTATCGTTGTTGTTGCTCTTGGTTTTGTTGCTAATCTTTTCATGACAGGTATGAAAGGTAAGCAGTCTGGAATCGTTACAGTTCTTATGGCTGATATGATTGCATTTGCTGGTCTTTACTTAGCTGGTATGTTCTTTACAGATAACATTTCTGTTGATCAGTACTGGTGGTGGTGGGTAATTCACTTATGGGTTGAAGCTACTTGGGAAGTTTTCGTTGGTGCTTTAGCTGCTTATGGTCTTATTCAGATGATTGGTGCTTCTCGTAAAGTTGTTGAAATGTGGTTATGGATTGAGGTAGCTATGCTATTTGGTTCAGGTATTCTTGGTTTAGGTCACCACTACTTCTGGATCGGTACACCTGAGTACTGGTGGGAAATTGGAGCACTATTCTCTGCACTAGAGCCATTACCACTTGTTGCGATGTTCATCCACGTTATGTATGACTGGGGTAAACAACAAGGTAAACAAGTTGCATCAGGATCTGAAGAGTCTGTTGTTAACAATCAACCTGCTTTCCTATGGTTCTGGATGAATGCATTCGGTAACTTCTTAGGTGCTGGTATATGGGGATTCTTCCACACATTGCCACAGGTAAACCTTTATACACACGGTACACAGTTTACATCAGCTCACGGACACTTAGCGTTCTTTGGTGCTTATGCAACTATTCTTATCGGTATGATGTATCTTGCTATTCAAGGTACTAACGGTATTAAAGTAATGAAAAACACTAGAGCTTCTATCTGGTCAATCAGCCTTTTAGTTGGTGGTATGATGGGTATGACAATTGCACTTACAATTGCTGGTTATGTTCAAGTTCTTATCTCACGTGCACAAATGGGTGCTACTTGGGCTGGTTACTTTGATGGACAGAGCGGTATGTGGTTTGCGCAAGCAATGGATTGGAGACTAATAATGGGTGCACTTATGTTTATAGGTTTCGCATTATTAATCAAAGATTTTTTAAGCACTGGTAAAAGTGCTAATCACATTAGATAAGGAGATATATTATGTTTGAAGCATTTACAGATGTAGTACCAAGCTTTTTTGGTTGGTTGAATCAGGGTCCTTTAACTCTAACTATCTTTCTTCATACTGTTATTATACTTCCAATGATTTGGATTTATAAACAAGAGAAAGCACGTTTAGAGAGCGAAGAGTAGTCGTGCCGGCTCCATTGGGGCCTGTGCCGTATTTATCTATTTTGAAGGAGAATTAAAATGAGATTAAATAAATTAGTAATTTCAGTTGCTGCTTTAGCGGTAGTAACTTCAGGTTTATTAGCTGATACGTCTAACATGGACGTAGAAAAAGTATTTGAAAGAGAGTGTCAGGGTTGTCACGGTCCAAATCATGAAGGTGGTGTTGGTTCTGATTTACGTCCAGCTGTAATTGGTAAGAAAAACTCTTACGTACTTGCAGAAGCTGTACTGAATGGTGTTGCTGGTAGTGCGATGCCTCCATTTAAAGAAAAATTTTCTAAGGCTGATGCTGATAAGATGGTTGATTATCTTCAGCACTTTAAAGGTAGAACAATTAAGCAACTTACACTTGAAGGTGTTAAGTCTGGTTGGAAGCCTCTAAATGACAGAATGAAATTTTTCAAAAAATATCCACACGCTGTAGATGTTAAGAAAAATACTGATATCTGTTTCGTAACAGAACGTGACGCTGAACGTGTCGCATTCGTTGATGGTACAACAGGTAAAATTTTATCTAAGCACCCTGCTGGTTTTGCTGTTCACGTAACTGTAACTAACAAGCGTCAGCCTCGTTATGCTTACTCGATTTCTCGTTCAGGTCTAGTAACAATGTTCGACCTTAACACTCCGGGTCAGCAAAAAATTGCTCAGACTCAAGTTGGTTCTGATTCTCGTGGTCTTGCAGTATCTCCAGATGGTAAATACCTAATGGCTGGTAACTACGTTCCAGGTGGAGCAATTCTTATGGATGCGATGACTCTTGAGCCATTAAAAGTTTATCCAACTTCATCTGTAATTAAGCCAAATGGTGACATCGATTCATCTCGTGTTGCAGGTATCTTTGATACTCCATATGGTCCGTATATTGCATTTGCACTTAAAGATGGTGGTCACGTTTATATCGTAGATTACTCTAAACCAGACTTCCCAATCGTTGGTGATATTCCAAATATTGGTGATATTCTTCATGATGGTTTCCTAAATGAAGGTAAAGAGATTGGTAGATATTTATTTATCGCTTCTCAAGGTTCTGATGTTGTTGGTGTTGTAGATTTCAAAACTAAATCTTTAGTTACTAAAATCTATACTGGTCCTTCAGCTAAGCCACACCCAGGTCAAGGTTCTTCATGGTTTAATGAAGGTCTAGGTCAACAACTTGGTGCTACTGTTAACATGAATCTTGGTCAAGTTACTATTTGGGATGATCAATTTGATGTAATCCGTCAAATCCCTATCGGTGGTGGTGGTCTATTCATCGGTACATCTGAGCACACTCCATTCCTATGGGCTGATAATGTACTTGGTGGAGCTGCTAACTGGAATAAAGTTCACTTAATTAATAAGCAGACTTTAGAGTTAGATAGAATCATTACTGTTGGTACTAAAAAAGGTACTGTTACAGATCCTGTAACGCACAAAACTCTTTATAGCTGGAAAGTTCCAACTGTTAAAGACGCTAAAGGTAAAGCTATTGTTCCTAGAATCTTACACGCTGAGCCAGCTAATCACGGTCACTGGACTATGATTTCTGAGTGGAACTGTGGAAGAATTGGTATCTATGAAGCTAAAACTGGTAAATTTGTTAAATACATCAAAGGTTTAACAACTCCTACTTTTACTTACTCAATCGAGCATAGACAAACTATTCCAGGTGCATAATCGCACTCTTTCCCCTTCGGGGGAATTTATATTTTAAACAATCCCCTCTTTTTATATTTTGTC